>Ga0255761_10000226_pt1 | contig 52564 bp, 51 predicted proteins | sample 071ome_29_FD_179961 | JGI IMG/M metagenome (GOLD analysis project Ga0255761, IMG submission 179961) | Coastal salt marsh microbial communities from the Groves Creek Marsh, Skidaway Island, Georgia - 071407BT metaG (version 2) | ecosystem: Environmental > Aquatic > Marine > Intertidal zone >... | reverse complement strand
TGATCATAACTATGAGATAAAATCATTTTCCTTCTTACTCCAATAAAATCTCCTTTGTTAGTTTCAATAACTGAGGGTTTTTTTTCTATTGAGCCAATTGCTAAAATACCTACTTGAGGTTGATTTATTATTGGTGTTCCTGCCAGAGTTCCAAAAACTCCAACGTTAGTAATTGTGTAAGTTCCTCCAAAAACATCATCAGGACTCAAATTATTTGTTCTAGCATTTTGAATTAATTTGTTCATGGAATTTACAATCCCAACCAAACTAAGTTGATCACAGTTTTTAATCACAGGAACAATTAAATTTCCATCTTTTAAAGCGGTTGCAACTCCAACATTAATTTCTTTTTTTATGATCACTTTATCATTAATTAGACTTGAATTAAGAATAGGAAATTCTGCTAAAAGCTCAGAAACTATCTTAGTTATAACATGATTAATGGTAATCTTTTGACCAGTTTTCTCAAAAAAATCATTCTTCACTTTTTCTCTCCAATTCCATAATTCAGTAACATCAACTTCAATAAATGATTGAACGTGAGGAGATGTTTTTTTGCTATTAACCATATGTTCAGCTAAAACTTTCTCCATCCTTGTTAAATCTCTAGATGTTTGATTTGATAAATTAAATTCAACTTTAGATGCACTTGAATTCTCTAATTTCTTGTTTGTCTCCAGATATTCAAGTAAATCTCTTTTGGTTAGTCTATTATTTTTTCCTGATCCAGCAATATTTTCTAATTCTTGGTCAGAAATATTTTCTTTACTAGCAATACTTCTAACAAGTGGGGAAAAGTAGGCCTCACTTTTATCATTATTTTCTTTTTTTTCAGACTTAGTAATGTTTTCTTGTTCTTCCTTTGGAATAATTAAATCTATATTAGGAATATTATCAATTATTATTTCTTCTACTCTTTCAACATCATCACTTAATTCAATTACACAAATTGTTTCACCAACTTTAACTACATCATTTACCTCAAAACATTTTTCAATAAGTTTTCCTCTTACATCACTAGGTACTTCAGAATCTACTTTATCAGTTGCAATTTCTACAACAAAATCATCAACGTTAATTTCATCACCAACCTCTTTTAACCAACTTACAATGGTTGCTTCATCAACACTTTCCCCCATTCTGGGTAACTGTAAATTATATTTTGTTTTTGTAGACATTATGCAAAAATATCAATTATATGTTTAGGATTACTAATTGCTTTGATTATATGGTATTCTGTTAATAATACTTTTGCCTAGGGTAATTTCATCAGCATATTGCAGATCATCTCCTACTGAAATTCCTCTAGATATTGTACTAAAACTAATATTTTCAGATTTAATTTTTTTGAAAATAAAATAACTGGTTGTATCGCCTTCCATTGTTGCACTCAATGCAAAAATCACTTCACTTACTTCATCTTTAGAAATTCTTTCAATTAGCTCATTAATTTTAAGCTTATTAGGCCCAATCCCCTCAATTGGAGATATTTTACCACCTAATACATGATATAAACCATTAAATTGATTTGTATTCTCAATAGCCATAACATCTCTGATATCTTCAACAACACAAATTACAGATTTGTTTCTTTTATTACTTGAACAAATACTACATAAGTCTGAATCAGATAGATTATAACAACTGGAGCAAAGCTTTATATTTTTTTTTAATTGATTTAGCGCTAACGTTAAGTTCTCTACTTCACTTTCTTCTCTTGTAAGAATATTTAAAGCAAGTCTGAGGGCAGTACTTCTTCCAATTCCAGGTAATTTAGAAATTTCATGAACAGCATTTTCTAAAATTTTTGAAGGAATTTCCATAGTGCAAATATAGAAGAATAAACAGTTTGATAAATTCTTATATTTACTATTATTGATTAGATGTCAGAAACGTTAATTATATCTATAATTATTTGTTACTTTTTGGTTTTACTGATTGTATCAAATCTAACTAAAGGTTCAGGCAATAATAAAACTTTTTTTACAGGCGATAAGCAATCTCCATGGTATGTTGTAGCCTTTGGTATGGTTGGAGCTTCTTTATCAGGAATAACTTTTATTTCTGTTCCTGGTGACGTTGAAACCTCTGGTTTTACTTACTTTCAAGTTGTTTTAGGTTATCTCTTTGGTTACTTTGTCGTTGCTTATATTCTTTTACCAATTTATTATAAAAACAATGTTACGTCGATTTATGAATACTTGGGAAACAGACTTGGAACTATTTCTCACAAAACAGGTGCTCTTTTCTTTTTTATTTCAAGGATAATAGGAGCAGCATTTAGATTATATCTTGTTGCAATTGTTTTACAAAAATTCATTTTTGATTCCTGGAATATTCCATTTGAAATTACTGTGTGTTTTTCAATTCTATTAATATGGATCTACACTTTTAGAGGAGGAATCAAAACAGTTGTATGGACAGATACTATTCAAACATTCTTAATGATCTTAGCAGTAGGCTTATCTATATTTTTAATTAATAAAGAAATTGGTTGGTCTATGTCTGATTTTATTAGATCAGAGGAATTAAAAAGCTATTCAAATATTTTTGTTTTTGACAACTTTCTAGAAAGAAATCACTTTGTAAAATCATTTATTGGAGGAATGTTTATTACTATATGTATGACTGGTCTAGATCAAGATATGATGCAAAAGAATTTGACATGTAAAAACTTAAATGAGGCTAAAAAAAATATGGTCGTTTTCAGCTTTGTTTTAACAATAGTAACCTTTATATTTCTTTTACTTGGTGCACTTTTATACATATATTCTAATAAAAACGGAATTAATATCCCAGTTTTAAATGGAGACATGAATACTGATTTACTGTTTCCAGAAATTGCACTTAACTCTGATTTAGGAATATTAATTGGAATTACTTTTTTACTTGGGCTCATTGCAGCTGCCTACAGTAGTGCCGACAGTGCACTAACATCATTAACAACATCTTTTTGTATAGATTTTTTAAATATTAGTGAAAAAAGTGAGAATGATCAAAAAAAACTAAGATTCAGAACTCATATCCTTATGAGTTTTATTTTAGTTTTAGTTATAATTTCTTACAAGCATTTACTAAACACAAATGTAATTGATGGATTACTTACAGTTGCGGGTTACACATACGGTCCACTGTTAGGTTTGTTTGCTTTTGGCATATTAACTAAGCATAAAATAAAAGACAAATATTCAATTATTGTATGCTGTTTATCAGTCGTTGCTGTGTTTTTATTAAGTAAAATTCCCTCAGAGTTATTAGGTGGTTACATTATAGGATATGAATTACTTCCAATTAATGGATTAATCACATTTATTGGTTTACATTTTATTAAAAAGTCACCATCTAATTAAAGCACTTCCCCAAGTGAATCCACTTCCGAAAGCTGCTAATAAAACAATATCATTTTTCTTTATTTGACCATCCTGATGAGCTTCAGCTAAAGCAATGGGCATGGAGGCTGCTGTAGTATTTCCATATTTCATGATGTTATTATAAACCTGATTATCATTAAGTTGAAATTTTCTTTGAATGAATTGAGAAATTCTTAGGTTTGCCTGGTGAGGAACAAGCAATTTTATATCCTTTTTAGTTAAATTATTTTTATTTAAGGCTTCATTAATAACTTCTGAAAATCTTACAACTGCATTTTTAAAAACAAATTGACCATTCATATAAGGGTAATAGGTTTCATCATTTGGGTTATTATCTTCAACAATATCTTTAACCCATCTAGTGCCTAAACCTGGTGAAATCAATGAAAGTTCTTTTGCATGTTTACCCTCTGAATGCAAATGAGTTGAAAGAATTCCTTTTGAATTATTTTCCTCTCTTGAAAGCACTACTGCACCAGCACCATCTCCAAAAATTACAGAATCTCCTCTCCCCATCGTTGTTTTATCTAATCCAAGACTATGTGTTTCTGATCCAATAACTAAAACATTTTTGTACATTCAAGTTTTTATAAATTGATCAGCAGTTGATAATGCGTAAATAAATCCAGAACATTGATTTCTGACATCTAATGCCCCTACAGTACCCATATTCATCATATCTTGAATCATCACACCCCCACCTGGAAAAAAATAATCAGGACTTAGAGTCGCAAATACGATAAAGTCAATATCATCTTTAGTTATACCAGCATTTTTAATTGCCATTTCAGCTGCTTTAACTCCCATTACAGAAGTAGTATCTTCACTATCCTTTTCAATCCAACGTCTTTGATGGATCCCTGTTCTTTCCTTAATCCAATCATCGGAGGTGTCCATGATTTTTGAGAGGTCATCATTTGTTACAATGTTATTGGGAACATAATATCCTAGACCTGAAATTTTTGAATTATACATGTTGAAAAAAAATAAATGTCATTTTGTCATCAAAAAATATTTGGTATATCATTTGAATATTTGAAGAAGATAATTATTAAGGAATGAATAAACAAGATAATGGAAATTCACAATTAAATTCAATTAGAAATGAATTTAATAATAGAGTTAGTTCAACTAAATTTATGGGAAACTCCAAAAGAATGAAGTTTAATCAATACAGAAGATTTAGAACAATATAAAATACTATGAGTAAAGGTAAAATTAATGTTTCAGTTGAAAACATATTCCCGCTAATTAAAAAGTTTTTATATAGCGATCAAGAAATTTTTTTAAGAGAATTAATTTCAAATGCAACCGATGCAACACTAAAATTAAAACACCTTTCTAACATTGGCGAATCAAAAGTTAATGTAGAAAATCCATTGATTGAAGTTAAGGTTGATAAAAAAGGAAAAAAACTACATATTATTGACCAAGGAATTGGAATGACTGCGGAAGAAGTTAAAAAATATATTAATGAAGTAGCTTTTTCAGGAGCTGAAGAATTTTTAGAAAAGTATAAAGATACTGCTAAAGACAGTGGAATTATAGGTCATTTTGGTTTAGGGTTTTATTCTGCATTTATGGTTGCTGATAAAGTTGAAATCATTTCTAAATCATACAAAGATGACAGTGCGATTCATTGGTCTTGTGATGGTTCACCAGAATTTACTCTAAAAAAACATAACAAAAAAGAAGTTGGAACTGAAATAATTTTAAATATTTCTAAAGACTCTAAAGATTATTTGGAGGAATCTAAAATAAGAGATTTACTTAAAAAATATAATAGGTTTATGCCAATTCCTATAAAGTTTGGAACTAAAGAAATAACTAAAAATGAAGGTGAGGGTGATGATAAAAAAGAAATAAAGGAACAAGTCGATGATATTATAAATATTACCGAACCAGCTTGGACAAAACAACCTTCTGAATTAAAGGATGAGGATTACAAGCAATTCTATAGAGATTTATACCCGATGAATTTCGAAGAACCTCTATTCAATATTCATCTAAATGTAGATTATCCATTCAATTTAACTGGTATTCTTTACTTTCCAAAATTATCTAATGATATTAATCTTCAAAAGGATAAAATCCAACTATATCAGAATCAAGTTTTTGTTACTGATAATGTTGAAGGAATTGTTCCTGAGTTTTTAACACTATTGAGAGGTGTTATCGACTCACCTGATATTCCACTTAATGTTTCAAGAAGTTACTTACAAGTTGACTCTGCAGTCAAAAAAATTACTAATTATATAACTAGAAAAGTTGCTGATAAATTGAATTCTTTATTCAAAAAAGATAGAAAAATGTTTGAGGAAAAGTGGAATGACATAAAGGTTATAATTGAATATGGGATGTTGAGTGAGGAAAAGTTCTTTGAAAAGGCAGAAAAATTCTCACTTTATCCAACTACGGATAGTAAATACTTTACTTATGATGAACTGATTAAAGAAATCAAAGATAATCAGACTGATAAGGATGGTAAGACTGTAATTCTGTATTCTACAAATATTAAAGAACAAGATTCATTTATAAGAATTGCTGAAGATAAAGGATATAAAGTGTTACTTTTAGACTCACCTATAATTTCTCACTTATTACAAAAACTTGAGACAAGTAAAGAGAAAATTTCTTTTGCAAGAGTAGATTCTGATACAATTGAGAATCTTATTAAAAAGGAAGATGAAAATATCTCTAAACTTAATGAAAAGGAAAAGGAAACATTAAGTTCATACCTAGAAGAGATTATTCCAAAAGAAAAATTTACAATTCAACTTGAAGCTTCTGACAGTAATACTCCGCCATTTATGATAACTCTTCCTGAGTTTATGAGAAGAATGAAAGACATGCAAGCTACTGGAGGAGGTGGGATGTTTGGAAATATGCCTGAGATCTATAATCTTGTTGTAAATACCAATAGTGATCTTATAATAAATATTCTAAATACAAAAACAAAAAACAAGAGAGAGAGATTGATTAATCAATCGTTAGATCTAGCTAAATTATCTCAAAATCTTTTAAAAGGTCAAGATTTAACTAATTTCATAAAAAGAAGCTTTGATCTTATCAAATAAATATACTTTTAATTAGTTTTGATAAATGTATTTGAGATTAATTCTGCTTAGTGTTTTTTTTATTTCATGTAGCTCAAACAATAATTTTGAATTAGAGCTTGAAATAAAAGGTTTAAAAAAGGGAAAAGTTATTTTATCAAAAGTCAATGATAGTACAGGTGTTGTAATTGACTCTGTATTTGTAAAAGGTGATAATTTAGTAAAATTTAAAAGCAACCTTTCTGAGCCTCAAATTTTATATGTTGATCTAATTCTTAATGATGGTAATTCATACAAGACATTATCTTTTTTCGCTGAACAAAAAAAGATTAAAGTAGTTTCTTCATTGGATAAATTTGGTTATGAAATTAACGTTTCGGGGTCTAAAAACGATTCCCTATTACGTGATTATGTTGATTTCAATCGTAAATTTAATGACCAAAAATTAGATCTTATTAAAACATCATTAGAAGTGAATAATCAAGTTGATGAAGATAGTTTAGCAAAGATTGATGAGATGTTGATCAGTTTGAATAAAAGACAATTTTTATATAACGCTAATTTTGCATTAAGACATTCTGATTTTGAAGTATCTCCTTATATCGCGATTACAGATTTAAAGGAATCAAAAAAGATTATGGATACAATATATAAATCTTTAAGTGATGATATTAAGAAATCTAAGTACGCTGAAAATCTGAAAAAATTACTTTCGATTTAACCTCCAGAATACTCAACAAAATTTCTAGGAGTTTCATAAAGTACAATTGAAAGCTTACCCTCAAGCTCAATTGAATCATTTAGCTTATTCCAAATAAAAACTGCTAAATTTTCAGTTGATGGAATTTTATCTTTAAAATAATCTATATCAAGATTTAAGTTTTTATGATCTAAAACATCTTCAACTTCTCTAACTATAATTTTTTTTAGGTCACTCAAGTCCATAACCATCCCAGTATCTTGATCTATTTCACCTTCAAATTTCACAATCAGTTCATAATTATGTCCATGATAGTTTTCGTAACTACACCTTCCAAAAACATCCAGATTTTTTTCTTTAGACCAAATTGGATTATACAGCTTGTGAGCTGCATTAAAATGACTTTTTCTACAAATTGTAATTTTCATAATTATTAAAATATTTATAATAATCCTTAAACATAACTTTCAACCAAGCTGTGAAATTTTTAGGATTATTTGAAATTTCTACTTTAAGATTCTCAGTTGAAATCCATTTAAAATCAATTGCTTCATCAGGATTTAGAATAGGATTTTTAGAGTATCTACCAAAAATAACATGGTCATATTCATATTCTGTAAGTCCGTTATCAAAATCTTCTCTATAGACAAATGAGAAAATTTCAGATAATTTAGTATCTATTCCCATTTCTTCAATTAATCTCTCATTTGCACATTCAATTAATGTCTTCCCCTCATAAGGATGACTACAGCAAGTATTGGTCCATAAATTAGCCGAATGGTACTTATGCGGTGCTCTTTTTTGAAGCAATATTTCATTTTTGTCATTAAAAAGGAAAATTGAAAAAGCTCTATGAAGTAATTTCTTTTTGTGTGCTAAAATTTTTTCTTCGACACCAATTTGATTGTTTTCTAAATCTACTAAAATTACATTTTTTGACATATTTTCAAATTTACTAGAATTAGATTTTAAACATACAAATAAGGTGCTATTTTTGCGATTGACAATGAATTTAGAATCAAATATTGATATAAGAAGAACTTTTGGTATAATTTCTCACCCTGATGCTGGTAAAACCACTTTAACTGAAAAATTACTTTTGTTCGGAGGTGCCATAAATGAAGCAGGAGCAGTAAAATCAAATAAAATTAAAAAAACTGCTACCAGTGATTTTATGGAAATTGAAAAACAAAGAGGAATATCTGTATCAACATCAGTTCTTTCATTTAATTATCAAGGGAAAAAAATAAATATCCTTGACACCCCAGGTCATAAAGATTTTGCTGAAGATACATTTAGAACATTAACTGCTGTTGATAGTGTAATTGTTGTAATAGATGTTGCTAAAGGAGTTGAAGAACAAACAGAAAAACTCGTAAAAGTTTGTCAAATGAGAAATATACCTATTATGATATTTATTAATAAATGTGATAGAGAAGGTAAAGATCAATTTGACTTATTTGATGAATTAGAAAAAAAATTAAACTTCAAAGTTTCTCCAATAACATATCCAATCGGTCTAGGGTATGATTATTCAGGAATTATTGACCTTTTAAGTGAAACAGTTAAACTCAATGATGGTTCAGAATTAAAACTAAATGATATTTATAGCAAACCTGATTTAATAAATAAAGAATCATCAAATAGTTTAATTGAAGAAATTGATCTTCTCAAAGGAATTTATCCAAAATTTTCATTTGATGATTATTTAAAATGTAAAATCCAACCTGTATTTTTTGGTTCTGCACTCAATAATTCAGGTATAAAGGTTATGCTTGATTATTTTTCTAAATATGCACCACCTCCGGGTTCTAAAGAAACAAAAAATAGAATAGTTAAACCTAAGGAGACTAAGTTTAGTGGCTTTATATTTAAAATTCATGCTAACATGGATCCTAAACATCGTGATAGGCTTTCTTTTATCAAAATAGTTTCTGGTCAATTCAAAAGGAACACCTCGTACTACCATGTAAGAAGTGGAAAGAAAATAAGATTTAGTAGCCCAAATTCATTTTTTGCTGATAAAAAGGAAATAATAGATATATCTTACCCTGGTGACATTATTGGGGTACACGATACAGGAAATTTTAAAATAGGTGATTCATTTTCTGAAGGGGAAGATCTTGAATTTGTAGGAATACCAAGTTTTTCTCCAGAAAACTTTAAATACATAATTAATCAAGATCCGATGAAATCAAAACAATTAAGTAAGGGTATTTTACAATTAATGGATGAAGGAGTAGCACAATTGTTCACACTAACAATTAATGGTAGAAAGGTTATTGGTACAGTCGGCGTTTTACAATTTGATGTAATAAAATACAGATTAGAACATGAGTATGGAGCAAAATGTTCTTATGAAAACATTAATATAAGTAAAGCATGTTGGATTGATGAAAAAAAATCAGACAAAACACAACTAGAAGATTTTATGAGACAGAAACAGAAATTTATAGCCCTTGATAAAGAAAAGAAAAAAGTTTTTTTATCTGACTCCTTGTTTACTCTAGCTCACACCAAACAAAAATTTGATAAGTTAGTTTTTCACGAAAAGTCTGAATTTTAGTTATGCTTCACCTTTTGGACCAAAATTTAGAGGAATAAATTCTTTTTTAAATTCTTTTACAGGACCATGGTTCGCTTCATATTTGTCTAAATTGTCAGAAAGAGCCTTTAAAAACTTTTTTGTATGCTCTGGTGTTAAGATAATTCTAGATTTAACCTTTGCTTTTGGAGTACCAGGCATAATATTTATAAAGTCTAAAACAAACTCGGTTGGTGAGTGATTTACAACAACAAGATTTGAATATGAACCTTGAGCAATGTTTTCATCAAGCTCAATATTGATATTCTTTTTATTGTCATTACTCATCACCAAACCTTATGCGTTTACTTTCAATAAGCTCTTCATATTCGTCAGTATATCCAACGATTACGTCATCAAATTCTCTGTTTCCTGTACCAGCAGGTATCTTATGTCCTACAATTACATTCTCTTTTAATCCATCTAAAGAATCTATCTTACCATTTATTGCAGCTTCATTTAAAACTTTAGTAGTTTCTTGGAATGAAGCGGCTGATATAAACGATTTAGTTTGTAATGAAGCTCTAGTTATTCCTTGTAAAATTGGAGTTGCCGTTGCGTTAACAGCATCACGAGCAGTCACAAGATTTTTATCTTCTCTTTTTAAAATCGAATTTTCGTCTCTTAGCTCTCTAGCAGATACAATTTGTCCTTCCTTTAACTTTAAGGAATCACCTGCAGACTCTATAACTTTTTTTCCGTAAAGATTATCATTTTCAACTATAAATTCCTTTTTATGAACAAGTTGGTTTTCCAAAAATGTTGTATCACCAGCATCCTGAACTTGAACCTTTTGCATCATCTGTCTAATGATCACTTCAAAATGCTTATCACTTATTTTTACTCCTTGTAATCTATAAACTTCTTGAACCTCATTAACAAGGTATTGTTGTACAGCTGAGGGACCTTTAATCTTTAAAATATCGTTAGGAGTTATTGAACCATCAGAAAGAGGCATTCCAGCTTTTACAAAATCATTTTCTTGAACCAGTATTTGATTAGAAAGTTTAACTAAGTACTTTTTAATATCCCCAGTTCTTGTTTCAACAATTATCTCTCTGTTACCTCTTTTGATTTTTCCAAATGAAACAACACCATCAACTTCACTAACAACAGCAGGATTAGATGGATTTCTTGCTTCAAAAAGTTCAGTAACTCTTGGAAGTCCACCTGTAATATCACCAGACTTAGCTGATTTTCTTGGAATCTTAACTAAAATTTTTCCTTGATCAACAGATTCTCCATCATCAACTATTAAGTGAGCTCCAACAGGTAAGTTATAAGTAATTAAATTCTTACCTTTTTTATCATTAATTAGAAGTGAAGGAATTAATTTTTTGTTTCTAGATTCAGTAATTACTTTTTCTTTAAAACCAGTTTGTTCATCAATTTCTACTTGATAAGTAAGACCTTTCTCAATATTTTCATACTGTACATTACCACCAAATTCTGAAATTATAACACCGTTGTAAGGGTCCCAACTACAAATCACATCACCTTTTTTAATCTTCTTTCCATTCTTAACAGAGACAGAAGATCCATAAGGGATTATATTAGAACTTAGAACAATTCCAGTTTTTTCATCTAAAATTTTAATCTCGCATGTTCTGGATAAAACTAAATCAATCGTTTTACCTTCATTATCTTTAGACTTTACAGTTTTTAAATCTTCAATTTCAGTAATACCATCAAATTTTGCAGACAAACTATTTTCTTCTGAAATATTACCTGCAATACCACCTACGTGGAATGTTCTTAATGTTAACTGGGTTCCAGGCTCACCAATTGATTGAGCTGCGATAACTCCAACAGCTTCTCCAATTTGAACCATTTTACCAGTAGCTAAATTTCTACCATAACACTTTGCACAAATTCCTCTCTTGGCTTCACATGTTAAAGGAGATCTAACTTCAACTTTATCAACGGGCGAATCTTCAATTGCTCTAACTATATCATCATCAATATGTTGTCCTGCTTTTACAATAATTTCGTCATTAAGTGGGTTGTAAACATCATGAAGAGAAACTCTTCCTAAAATTCTATCGCCCAGTGGTTCTACTATTTCTTCATTTTTCTTTAATGCTTCAACAGTGACACCTCTTAGAGTACCACAATCTTCAGAATGTACTACTACATCCTGGGCAACATCATGAAGTCTTCTAGTTAAATAACCAGCATCTGCAGTTTTTAAAGCAGTATCCGCAAGACCTTTTCTAGCACCGTGAGTTGAAATGAAATATTCTAAAATTGATAAACCTTCCTTAAAGTTAGATAAAATGGGGTTTTCAATAATTTCTCCACCACCAGAACTAGCCTTTTTAGGTTTAGCCATTAGACCTCTCATACCTGTTAACTGTCTAATCTGTTCTTTCGATCCTCTTGCTCCAGAATCAAGCATCATATACACCGAGTTAAAACCTTGCTGATCTTCGCTAATTCTTTTCATTGCAAGTTCAGTTAGTGAAGCATTTGATGAAGTCCAAACGTCAATAACTTGATTATACCTTTCATTGTTAGTAATCAATCCCATGTTATAGTTGGCTACAATTGCATCAACTTCTTTATTCGCAGAGTCAACCATAGTATTCTTTTCATCTGGAATAATGATATCACCTAAACTAAATGATAAGCCACCTTTGAATGCAAAGGAGAATCCCATATCCTTAATCTTATCAAGGAACTCAGCTGTTTCGGGAACACTCGTTTTTTTAAGAATATTACCAATAATTCCACGAAGAGCTTTTTTATTAAGTACAGTGTTAATATAACCAGCTTTTTCAGGAACAACTTCATTAAACAAAACTCTACCTACAGTAGTTTCGATAAGCTTAGTTTCTAATTTCCCAGAATCATTTAAATCTTTAACTCTTACTTTGATTGCAGCATTCAAATCAACTTTATTTTCATTGAAAGCTATATTTACTTCTTCAGATGAATAAAAAATTAAACCTTCGCCTTTTACTGGATTATCTTTTGTTGACATTTTCTTTTTCGTCATGTAATAAAGACCTAAAATCATATCTTGAGATGGAACAGTAATTGGCGAACCATTTGCTGGATTTAGAATATTGTGAGAAGCTAACATAAGTAATTGAGCTTCTAATATTGCCTCAGGACCTAATGGAAGGTGAACTGCCATTTGATCTCCATCAAAGTCAGCATTAAATGCAGTACAAACTAATGGATGAACCTGAATAGCCTTACCTTCAATTAATTGAGGTTGAAAAGCTTGTATACCTAATCTGTGTAATGTGGGAGCTCTGTTTAAAAGAACTGGATGTCCTTTTAAAACGTTTTCTAAGATATCCCATACAATTGGTTCTCTTTTATCAATTATTTTTTTTGCAGACTTAACAGTTTTTACAATTCCTCTCTCAATTAACTTTTTTACGATGAAAGGTTTATATAATTCAGCTGCCATGTCCTTTGGTATTCCGCATTCATAAAGTTTCAGCGTTGGCCCTCCAACAATAACTGAACGAGCAGAATAATCAACACGCTTTCCTAACAAGTTCTGTCTAAATCTACCTTGTTTACCTTTCAATGAATCTGAAAGTGATTTTAGAGGCCTGTTAGCTTCAGTTTTAACAGCAGATGATTTTCTTGTGTTATCGAACAGTGAATCAACTGATTCTTGAAGCATTCTTTTCTCATTTCTTAAAATAACTTCAGGAGCTTTTATTTCCACTAATCTTTTGAGCCTATTGTTTCTGATAATAACTCTTCTGTATAAATCATTTAAATCAGATGTAGCAAACCTACCTCCATCAAGTGGAACTAATGGTCTTAGTTCTGGTGGTATTACAGGAATTGCTTTTAATATCATCCATTCAGGTTTATTCTCTCTGTTATCATTTCCTTCTCTAAAAGATTCAACCACTTGTAACCTTTTTAGAGCTTCAGTTTTTCTTTGTTTTGATGTCTCATTATTAGCCTTATGTCTTAGTCCATATGAAAGTTCATCTAAATCAATTCTAGAAAGCAACTCTATTAGACACTCAGCCCCCATTTTGGCGATAAATTTATTTGGATCACTATCCTCCAAAAATTGATTTTCCTGAGGAAGAGATTCCATTATATTTAAATATTCCTCCTCTGTGAGAAAATCCATTTTATTTAAAGGGTTACCTTCGGCATCAACAGCAAGACCAGGTTGAACAACAACATATCTCTCGTAATATATGATCATGTCCAATTTCTTAGTTGGTAATCCTAGTAAATAACCGATTTTGTTTGGAAGTGATTTAAAATACCATATATGAGCAACAGGGACAACTAAATTAATATGTCCAACTCTATCTCTTCTTACTTTCTTTTCAGTTACTTCAACTCCACATCTGTCACAGATAATTCCTTTATATCTAATCCTCTTATATTTCCCACAAGCACACTCATAATCTTTAACAGGACCAAAAATTCTTTCACAAAATAATCCATCTCTTTCAGGTTTGTGAGTTCTATAATTAATAGTTTCAGGCTTTAAAACCTCTCCTCTTGAAGCAGATAAAATTGTTTCAGGAGATGCTAAACCTATTGAGATTTTATTAAATTTTTTTGTTTTGTTAATTTCCATAAATGATTTTGTATTTATTCTTCTAATCTAATATCTAATCCTAGTCCTTTTAATTCATGCATTAAAACATTAAACGATTCAGGCAATCCTGCATCAGGCATTTTTTCACCTTTTACTATCGCTTCATATGCTTTAGCTCTTCCAATTACATCATCTGATTTAATTGTTAAAACTTCCTGAAGTGTGCTGGACGCACCGTAAGCTTCTAACGCCCATACCTCCATTTCACCAAATCTTTGTCCACCAAACTGCGCTTTACCACCTAGTGGTTGCTGTGTGATTAATGAGTATGGACCAATAGATCTTGAGTGCATTTTATCTTCAACCATGTGACCCAGTTTTAGCATATAAATTACACCAACCGTAGCAGGTTGATCAAACTTTTCACCAGTACCGCCGTCGTATAAGTAAGTATGACCAAATCTAGGAACACCAGCTTCATCAGTTAATTCATTAATTTGATCTAAAGTAGCTCCATCAAAAATTGGTGTTGAGAATTTTTTTCCTAAGTTAAGACCAGCCCAACCAAGAACAGTTTCATAAATCTGACCAATATTCATTCTTGATGGTACACCAAGTGGATTAAGAACAATGTCTACCGGTGTTCCATCTTCTAAAAATGGCATATCTTCTTGTCTAACAATTCTGGCAACAATACCCTTATTACCATGCCTACCTGCCATTTTATCTCCGACTTTTAATTTTCTTTTCTTGGCAATATAAACCTTAGCTAACTTCATAACCCCTGCAGGCAATTCATCACCTACAGAAATTGTAAACTTCTCTCTTCTTAACATACCTTGTAAATCATTTTCTTTGATTCTGTAGTTATGTAATAACGTAGAGGCCATTTCAGTAGTTTTTGAGTCTACACTCCAGTTAGTTTCAGTTAAGTGAATATAATCGTCCACCTCATTCAGAAGTTTCTGTGAATATTTTTTTCCTTTCGGAATAACCTCTTCACCTAAATCATTGAAAATTCCTTGACAAGTCTTACCACTTAAAATCTTGTAAAGTTTATCAACTAGAACAGATTTTAATTCATTGAACTGAAGATCATATTTGATCTCAAGCTGTTTCAATAATTCTTTATCATCTGCTCTTCTTCTTTTATCTTTAATTGTTCTTTCAAACAATTTTTTATCAATTACGATTCCTTTCAATGATGGAGATGCCTTTAAAGATGCATCCTTTACATCACCTGCTTTATCACCAAAGATCGCTCTTAAAAGTTTTTCTTCAGGTGTTGGGTCAGATTCACCTTTTGGTGTAATTTTTCCAATCAAAATATCACCTGCTTTTACTTCTGCACCAATTCTGATCATTCCATTTTCATCAAGATCACTAGTAGCTTCCTCACTAACATTTGGAATATCGCTCGTTAACTCCTCCATACCCAATTTAGTATCTCGGACATCAATGGAATATTCATCTATATGAACCGATGTAAAATAATCATCTCTAACAACTTTTTCAGAGATGACAATGGCATCCTCAAAATTATAACCTTTCCATGGCATGAAAGCAACTTTTAGGTTTCTACCTAATGCTAACTCACCATCTGATGTAGCGTAACCCTCACAAAGAACTTGCCCTTTTGTTACCTTATCACCTTTTTTAACAATAGGCTTAAGATTAATACATGTACCTTGGTTTGTTTTTCTGAATTTAATGAGAGAGTAGGTTTTTTCATCAGAGTCAAAAGATGTAAGTTTTTCATCTTCGTTCATCTTGTATTTTATCGTGATTTTTTGAGAATCAACGTATGTTACAATACCATCTTTGTCTGCATTAAACAGTACTCTTGAGTCAGATGCAACTTGTTTTTCCAAACCTGTACCAACAATTGGAGATTCAGGTTTCATTAATGGAACAGATTGACGCATCATGTTAGAACCCATTAAAGCTCTGTTAGCATCATCATGCTCCAAAAAAGGAATTAATGAAGCAGAAATTGAAGCAATTTGATTAGGTGCAACATCAATATAATTTACATCTTTAGGACTTACAACAGGATAATCTGCTTCAAGCCTAGCTATAACTTTGTCAGCTAATATTTTACCATCTTTACCTTTTTCGATATTTGCTTGTGTAATTAATTTACCTTCTTCTTCTTCAGCAGAAAGGTACTTATAATTCTTAATATCTATAACTCCATCATTAACTTCTCTATATGGTGTTTCAATGAAACCAAGATTATTCACCTTAGCAAATACACTAAGTGATGATATTAATCCAATATTAGGTCCTTCAGGTGTTTCGATTGGACATAACCTTCCGTAGTGAGTGTAATGTACATCTCTTACTTCGAAACCGGCTCTTTCTCTTGACAAACCACCAGGCCCTAGAGCTGAAAGTCTTCTTTTGTGAGTTAACTCAGCTAATGGATTTGTTTGATCCATAAATTGAGAAAGTTGGTTTGTTCCAAAGAAAGTATTAATCACTGAAGATAATGTTTTAGCATTAATCAGATCGATAGGGGTAAACACCTCGTTGTCTCTGACATTCATTCTTTCTCTAATTGTACGAGCCATTCTTGAAAGCCCAACTCCAAATTGTGATGATAACTGCTCACCAACAGTTCTAACTCTTCTGTTTGAAAGGTGGTCGATATCATCAATTTCAGCTTTTGAGTTAATTAACTCAATTAAAAACTTAATTATGGTAATGATATCGTCTTTAGTCAAAACAAGGTTCTCCATATCTACATCAAGACCTAGCTTCTTATTCATTCTATACCTACCAACTTCTCCAAGATTGTATCTTTGATCGGAAAAGAATAATTTATCAATAATTCCTCTAGCAGTCTCTTCATCAGGTGGTTCAGCGTTTCTAAGTTGTCTATATATATGCTCAACTGCTTCTTTCTCAGAATTCGTAGGATCTTTTTGTAAAGTATTTAAAATAACAGAATATTCATTACCATCACCTTCTTCTTTGTTGAGAAGAATTGTTTTTGCATTAGTTTCTATAATAACTTCAATATTTTCCTTATCAATAACGGTATCTCTATCTAATACAACTTCATTTCTTTCAATTGAAATAACCTCTCCAGTATCTTCATCAACAAAATCCTCAAACCAAGTATTAAGAACTCTAGCTGCTAACTTTCTTCCAATTACTTTCTTTAAATTCGCTTTTGTTGCTTTAATTTCTTCAGCAAGACCAAAAATTTCAAGAATGTCTTTATCTCTTTCATAACCAATTGATCTAAGAAGTGTTGTTACTGGTAACTTCTTTTTTCTATCAATATAAGCATACATTACCCCATTGATATCTGAAGCAAACTCAATCCATGACCCTTTAAAAGGAATTACTCTAGCAGAATATAATTTTGTACCATTAGCATGAAAAGATTGACCAAAGAAAACTCCAGGTGATCTATGTAATTGTGAAACAACAACTCTTTCAGCACCATTAATAATAAATGTTCCACTAGACGTCATATAAGGAATAACTCCTAGGTAAACATCTTGTACAATAGTTTCAAAATCCTCATGCTCAGGATCTGTACAATACAATTTCAATCTAGCTTTGAGAGGAACACTGTAAGTTAGACCTCTTTCTATACACTCGTGTACACTGTATCTAGGTGGATCAACAAAGTAATCCAGAAACTCTAAAACAAATTGGTTCCTAGCATCAGAGATTGGAAAGTTTTCTAAAAAAGTTTTATATAGACCTTCATCACTTCTTTCGTCAGATTTAGTTTCTAATTGAAAAAAATCTCTAAAGGACTTGATTTGAATATCTAAGAAATCTGGATATTCTAAAACGTCTGATGAAGATGCAAAGTTAATTCTGTTTGATAGACTCATTAAATTTAAATTAAGTTAAAGAACAATTGATCAGGACTTTCCTGAAATAAAGGATTGAGCTAAGTAGTATCTACTTTAGCTCAACCTCAGCACCAGCTTCTTCTAAAGATGATTTTAACCCTTCAGCTTCATCTTTAGCTACACCTTCTTTGATGTTACTTGGCGCATTGTCAACAAGTTCTTTAGCTTCTTTTAAACCTAATCCAGTAAGTTCTTTAACAAGTTTAACAACTGCTAATTTTGAACCACCAGCTGCTTTTAATACAACAGTGAATTCTGATTGCTCTTCAGCTGCTTCTTCGCCTCCTCCGGCTGCAGGACCAGCAACAACTGCAGCTGCAGCTGCAGGCTCGATACCATACTCTTCCTTGAGTATATCCGCAAGCTCGTTAACTTCCTTTACTGTTAAGTTTACTAATTTTTCTGCAAAATCTTTTAAATCTGCCATTTTATGTTATTTAAGTTATTTTATTAATTATTTTCATTTTTTTCAGAAAGTGTTTTTAGAACACCACTGATAGTTGATCCACTCGATTTTAGAGCGGAAATTAAGTTTTTAGCTGGTGATTGAAGAAGTGAGATTACTTCACCTAACAATTCTTCTTTAGACTTGATATTTACTAATGTTTCAAGTAAATCATCACCTAAATAAATCGATTCTTCAACAAATGCACCTTTCAAAATTGGTTTTTCAGATTTTTTTCTGAAATCTTTTATAACCTTAGCTGGTGCATTTCCAACTTCAGAATACATTAAAGCTGTATTCCCTTTCAATACTGATTTTAACTCGCCAAAATCCTTATCACCCTCATCCATTGCTCTTGTTAAAAGTGTATTTTTAACAATGGAGAGTCTGATATTTGACTTAAAGCATGCTCTACGTAATTTAGATGTAGTTGTAGCATCTAGACCAGAGCAATCAGTAATATAAATAGATGAACTAGCATCTAGATCAGTTTTTATATTTTGAATAATATTCGCTTTTTCTTCTCTAGTCATATTAAATAGTATTAGTGTCAATTTTTATACCAGGACTCATAGTACTGGACATAGAAATACTTTTCATGTAAACACCCTTTGATGATGAAGGTTTGATTTTAAGAAGATGGTTAAGAACTTCTCTTGCATTATCTAATATTTTATCAGACTCAAAAGAAATTTTACCAATTGAAACATGTACTATTCCATTTTTTTCAACTTTAAAATCAATCTTTCCTGCTTTTACTTCTTCAACAGCCTTACCAACATTCATAGTAACAGTACCAGTTTTTGGATTAGGCATTAATCCTCTAGGTCCTAAAACTTTACCTAGTGGACCTAACTTACCCATGATGCTAGGCATAGTAATTATTACATCGATATCAGTCCATCCACCTTGAATTTTCTTGATATATTCATCTAATCCAACAAGATCAGCTCCCGCTTTTTTTGCTTCATCCTCCTTGTCAGGTGTTACTAGTGCAAGAACTTTAACATCTTTACCTGTTCCGTTTGGAAGTTTCACAACTCCTCTAACGTTTTGATCAGCTTTTCTAGGATCAACACCAAGGTTGACAGCGATATCAACCGATGAATCAAATTTAAGTGATGAAAAATCCTTGATTATGTTAGACGCTTCTTCTAAACTATACAACTTATCCTTATCAAACTTTGATAAAGAATCTTTTCTATTTTTTGTCAATTTAGCCATATAAATAAATTAGAAAGGAGCTTGTCCTTTTACGTTTAACCCCATTGATCTAGCAGTTCCAGCAATCATCTTCATAGCAGATTCAACTGTAAAAGCGTTTAGATCAACCATTTTATCTTCTGCAATAACTTTAATCTGTTCCCAAGTAACAGATGCTACTTTATTTCTGTTCGGTTCACCAGATCCTTTTTTAACTTTTGCTGCTTCTAACAGTTGTGCAGCTGCAGGTGGTGTTTTAATTACAAACTCGAAAGATTTATCAGCAAAAACAGATATAACAACAGGAACAATTTTACCTGGTTTATCTTGAGTTCTAGCATTAAACTGCTTACAAAACTCCATAATATTAACACCCGCAGCTCCTAATGCAGGACCTACTGGTGGTGATGGATTTGCAGCACCGCCTCTAATTTGTAATTTTAAAACCTTATGTACTTCTTTTGCCATTTATAAATAATTTATTTCTAAGATTGGAAGCTTCTTAAAAATGATTTATATGTAACACTTATATTTTTTCAACTTGCATATAGGATAACTCCAAAGGGGTTTTCCTACCAAATATTTTAACCATTACTTCTAATTTTCTCTTTTCCTCATTAACCTTTTCAATACTTCCATTGAAACCATTAAAAGGTCCATCGATCACTTTAATATTTTCACCTACTGTAAATGGAATAGCAATATTTTCACCTTCCATTGACAGTTCATCAACTTTACCTAGCATTCTGCTAACTTCAGTTGGTCTTAGCGGAACCGGATCTCCACCTTTAGTTTCACCTAAAAAACCTAAAATATTTGGGAATGATCTAATTATGTGTGGAATTTCACCAGTTAGATTAGCCTTAATCATAATATATCCAGGAAAGTAAACCTTTTCCTTACTAATCTTCTTACCATTACGAATTTGTATCACCTTTTGTGTTGGAACAATAATGTCCTCTACAAAGGATGAAATGTTAAGTCTGTTAACTTCACCTTCAATGTAGTCCTTAATCTTGTTTTCTTGACCACTAATTCCTCTGATCACATACCATTTCTTTTCAGAAGTATCACTCATAATTATACAAATTGAAAATAAAGTTCAAAGATTTCACCTAACACTGTATCTGCTAACCAAATAATTAAAGCAAATATAACAGAGAAGACTAATACTACTAGTGTTTTGGATTGTAACTCAACTAGAGGAGTCCATGTAACATGGTCTCTAAGCTCGCTGAATGATTCCTTTATGTAGTTAATTATGCTTCCCATCTTTTAAAATTGCACGGGTTGAGAGACTCGAACTCCCGACACCTGGTTTTGGAGACCAGTGCTCTACCAACTGAGCTAAACCCGTGTGTTGTGAGTCTTACCTGTCAACCATATTATTTGAGCGGGCTATAAATACCCGCTCAAATAAGATAATATTAATCTAAAATTTCAGTTACCTGGCCAGCTCCAACAGTTCTACCACCTTCACGGATAGCAAATCTCAATCCAACGCTACAAGCGATTGGCTGAATTAATTCAACTGTTATAGTTAAGTTATCACCAGGCATTACCATTTCTACTCCATTAGGAAGCTCAATATTTCCAGTAACATCAGTTGTTCTCACATAAAACTGAGGTCTGTAGTTATTGTGGAATGGAGTGTGTCTACCACCTTCTTCTTTCTTTAAGATATAAACCTCTGCTTTAAATTTAGCATGTGGCTTAACAGAACCTGGCTTAGTAATTACCATACCTCTTCTAATGTCAGTTTTTTCAATTCCTCTTAAAAGGATACCAACATTATCACCAGCTTCACCTCTATCTAATATTTTTCTAAACATTTCAACACCAGTAATAGTAGAAGAAAGTTTTTCAGCACCCATACCGATGATATCAACTGTATCACCAGTATTTGCAACACCTGTTTCAATTCTACCAGTTGCTACTGTACCTCTACCTGTAATTGAGAAAACATCCTCAATTGGCATTAAAAAGTCTTTATCAACATCTCTTTTAGGTAATTCAATCCAAGTGTCAACTGCTTCCATTAATTCAGTTACAGTATTCACCCATTTCTCTTCACCATTTAAAGCTCCAAGTGCAGATCCTAATACAACAGGACCATTGTCACCATCATATTCGTAGAAGTTCAATAAATCTCTAACTTCCATCTCAACTAGTTCTAGTAACTCTTCATCATCTACTTGATCAGCTTTATTTAAGAAAACTACAATTCTAGGAATACCAACTTGTCTTCCTAGTAGGATGTGTTCTCTTGTTTGTGGCATTGGTCCGTCAGTTGCAGCAACAACTAAAATTGCTCCATCCATTTGAGCAGCACCAGTTACCATATTCTTTACATAATCTGCGTGACCAGGACAATCTACGTGAGCATAGTGTCTGTTAGCAGTTTGATATTCAACGTGTGATGTGTTGATTGTAATACCTCTCTCTTTTTCTTCCGGAGCATTGTCAATCTGATCAAAACTTTTAGTTTCAGAAAGACCTTGAGCAGCTAATACAGTTGTAATAGCAGCTGTAAGAGTAGTTTTACCGTGATCTACGTGTCCAATTGTACCAATGTTTAAGTGGGGTTTGGAGCGATCGAAAGTTTCCTTAGCCATAATTTTAGATTTTTTAGGTTTTTAAATGCGCGCAAATATAATAATTTATAATAAAAAATATCATAATATTATCATTTTTTAAAAAAAATATTTTCTCGAGGTATAATTTGCTTTAACTAATTTGATTTTTTTACAATAAAAAGACCAGAGTTGATGTCACTTATTATGACATTTTCACTCTTGAAAAATGGATAAACACTCCAGGCTCCGTTAAAAGCTTCTATTTCTTGTCCTTTTTTACCAATATGTTCGCCTGGATCTGATTGTCTATTACTAAAATTAAATCTCATGTCATGACTGTGACTATCACCTATGTGAGTATCAAAATAACCGATTTCAATAATATTTTTTTGCTGAATATTAGAAATATCAATAACTCTTAGCCCTGAGGTATAGCTTGCTAAATAAAATTTTGAGCCGTGTACATATCCATTATGATCAATAGCTTTCGTATCTGAAATATAATTAAAGTGTAAAATTGGATTATCCAAATCTCGAATATCGATTATAACAGTTCGAGTTTTTACATTCTCTTTAAGTACAATTGGATTAGAAGTTAAATCTAACTCATCTAATTCATCTCCTAACAAAGCAAATGAATGATCTTCAGTTAACCATGACTGATGAGTGTATTGATGATCATAAAAAAATTCACTGATTAATTTCGGGTTGGATTTATCAGTAACATCTACAAATACTACTTTGTTTTCATTACTTCCTACATATATTTCTTTTCCAAAATGATCTGTGTCTGGCCCATTATAATTAACTATTTGAGCATCATGAGAATATCCTAAATCAGGATATTCTAGTTCAAGCTTTGGATCAATTGGATTATTAATATTTAGAGCGTAAATACCAACTGGGTTGCTCGAGCTACCAATTCCAGCAGTGTATGCATAACCAGTTTTAGTATTGATAGCAATATTGTGCGCACTACCGTGATTTGAATAAACAAAAGATGGTGTTAGATTTTGAACATCATTAATAACTCTTAATTGTTCTAAATCATAAACTTGCATTCCATGATTTTCAGCTTCACTTACAATAAAAACATGGTTGTCAAAAATTTTCAAATCTCGCCACGAACTTGGTACTGTTTCGGTGGAGATTTTACCAAGATATTTTGGTTTAGTTGGCTTACTAATATCGATAATAGCCGTACCATTATCTAATCCCATTAATGCATATTCTTTATTTGTTAATGGATCAGTCCATCCCCAACAATCATTTCCTGATTCAGCTTCCATCTCCTCTAAAGAAACAAATCCAACTAAATCATAATTTTCACACTCATATTCATACTCAACTTCATTAATGACAACCTTTGCATGTCCATCGATACATTCAGCTAATGGCTTCTCTTCCTCAAATTCTTCAAATTTTTCAAATTCACATGAAAATATTAAAAAGAAAAATAAAAGTTTAACTATTAAGTTCTGGATCTTCATCTTCTAAGGTTTCTTGTATTTTGTTTTGTGTTGAAATAACATAAACCAAGCATCCAAGGTAAATTGAAAATATAATAAAACCTACAATGAATATTAATTTGTCCAAATTATTTTTTCTTAGAATCTCTTCTTCTTTGTCTTATAGCAATCGAGAAAGACAGGATAGAAGGCACCCAAATCCCAACAAAAATTCCTTCAAGTTTATATCCAGAAAACCACAATGATACAGAAAGTAGAAATGAAATAAAAGCCAGAATTATTGGATAATAAGTTATTAAGAATCTTCTCATGTTTTAATAATTCCAAAAACCATGCAAAGTTTGGCATTAGCTTTGGTTATTGTTGTAAAGTGAATAATTTAATAGTTATAGGTCACCCAGACCAAAAGTCATTTTGCTACAATGGTATTTTTAAAACAATAAAAGAGAACTTAACAAAAGATTCTAATCAAAAAGTAGAGATTATTGATTTGTACAGGGACAGTTTTACAAGACCTAGAAATAAATTAATTGAGTCATATAAAAAACTTGTTACTTGGTCTAACAGAATATACATAGTTTCACCAGTGTGGTGGTTCAGATTAACTCCTAGAATGGAAATATTTTTTGATGAAGTATTTGAACCAGGTTTTGCTTATAAGTTTATAAATATTACCAAATTATATGCATACCCCAAGCCAATGCTTTCAGACAAAAAAGTTAGAACATATGTTACTCATGGAGCGCCTGCACTTCCTGTCGTGACCTTATATGTCAATTCTGTCAAGTTAAGATTGGTTATGGGTGTTTACACTTTTGTTTTTGGTTGGAGATTATCATTATTCACTAAAACTAAACAATTTTGGTCAGTACCATTTGTCTCTGAAAGCAAGAGAAAAAAATACTTAAATAGAGTTACAAAAGATATTATATCAGATCTGAAGGAAGGTTAGTGAAGAGCCAATGCGGAGAGTTGAACTCCGGACCTTTTCCTTACCAAGGAAACGCTCTACCCCTGAGCTACATCGGCTTAAAGGCTTTTGAGCGGGAGACCGGGTTCGAACCGGCGACATTCAGCTTGGAAGGCTGACGCTCTACCAACTGAGCTACTCCCGCTGGTAGTTTTGTGGGGAGAGCAGGATTCGAACCTGCGAAGGTAAAAACCAACAGATTTACAGTCTGTCCTCGTTGGCCGCTTGAGTATCTCCCCAAAAAAAAGAGCCGATGGAGGGACTCGAACCCACGACCTGCTGATTACAAATCAGCTGCTCTAGCCAGCTGAGCTACATCGGCTTTTTTAAGAGAAGGCAAATGTAATATTTAAATTTTTTCTAAAAAATAAAAATTATATTTTTTCTCTATTTCTTCTGTCTCGGGTGATTTTTCATGTAATCATTCACAATTGTTGGAATTTTGATTTTGGTGTAAATCTGTGTTGATGCTAAAGATTTATGGCCAAGAATTTCTTTGATTGAATTTATATCAGCTCCATTATTTAATATATGAGTTGCAAATGTATGCCTTAGTACATGAGGACTAATTTTTGTTTTGGTTGATATACTTCTCAAATACTTATTTACTACTCTATATATTGTAGATGGGCTAATTTTATTCCCATTTTTAGATTGAAGTAAAAAAGAATCCTCTTTAATGTTTTTGGTGTAAAGCTTTAGTTTTTTTACTAAGCCAGGTAGCATTGGGACTAATCTCTCTTTATTTCTTTTTCCTAAAACCTTCATAACTTGATCATCAAAATATATATCAGATTTTTTCAAATTTATCAATTCAGCTCTTCTGAGACCAGTTGAATAGAGAATGTCAATGATTATTGAATCTCTAGTTAATTCTTTTTCGGAAGTTTTAAATAATTCAAAAACTTCTTTCATTTCAGTTTCGTTCAAAGGGTTAACCACTTTTGATTTAGTTCTTAGCGAAGTATGATTTCTTAAAGGAGATTTTTTAATTTCTTTAATATTAACTAAAAATTTAAAATACGCTTTTAGTGATGAAACTTTTCTATTAATAGAATTGGGAGAAATTTTATTCTTGGATAGAAAAACAATCCAATTTCTTATGAAAGTATATTCAATATTTTTATTAAGTGATGTTCCAGTAGATTCTAGAAAATCTTTGAACTCTTCGAGATCCTTGGTGTAGGCATTAACAGTAAGAATAGAGTATTTTTTCTCAGCCTCTAAGTAATTTTTAAACTTATCTAAATACATAAAATGATCTAGATAAATTTATAAAAATTATAAGCTTTGCTGATCTTTTAATTTCTGAATATGAGCAGCTTTTATAAACTTGTCTCTGTTTATTACAGAGGGTTTTGTGAAGGCCTGTCTTGATCTTAATGACTTTAAAGTACCCGTTTTGTCAAATTTTCTTTTGAATCTTTTTAGGGCTTTATCAATACTTTCACCTTCTTTAACTGGAATAATTAACATATTTTGATTTTTGCTTGGCAAATATAAAATTAAAATGGAATAATTTATTTATTTGGATAAAATTTTTCTAGAAATAACAAGCTTTTGTATTTCACTTGTACCTTCACCGATAGTACATAACTTTGAATCTCTGTAGAACTTTTCGACTGGAAAATCTTTAATATATCCATAGCCACCAAAAATTTGAACAGCGTCATTAGAAACTCTCACACATAGTTCTGAGCTATACAGTTTGCACATAGCACTTTCAAGAGTCACAGGTTCTCCATTATTTATTTTATTTGAAGCTTTTTGAATTAATAACTCAGCAGCTTCAATTTCAGTTACCATGTCAGCAAGTTTAAATGAAATTGCCTGAAATGAACTTATTGGTTTACCAAATTGAATTCTTTCGTTTGAATACTTCAAAGAAGCTTCATAAGCTCCTTTAGCTATACCTAATGAAAGAGCAGCAATTGAAATTCTTCCACCATCTAATATTTTCATTGCTTGTTTAAAACCATCACCAACTTCACCAAGTCTATTTGAGTCATCAATGATACAGTCTTGAAAAATCATCTCAGCAGTTTCAGAAGCTCTCATTCCTAATTTGTTCTCTTTTTTTCCAGAATCAAAACCTCTCACACCTCTCTCAATAACAAATGCAGTTGAATTGTTTTTTTCACCAACTGGACCAGTTCTAAAAATTACAACAGCAATATCTCCAGATTTACCGTGTGTAATAAAATTTTTGGTACCATTCAATACCCATTTATTACCTTTTCTGCATGCAGTAGAAGCCATTTTACTAGCATCTGATCCTGTGTTTGGCTCTGTTAATCCCCATGCTCCAATATGTTCACCAGATGATAACTTAGGTAACCATTTTTCCTTCTGTTTTTTGTTACCAAATTTATATATGTGATTTGTGCATAAAGAGTTGTGGGCTGCAATTGATAATCCTATGGATGGATCGATTTTAGATATCTCATCAACCACAGAAACGTATTCATGATATCCTAATCCAGATCCACCAAACTTTTCAGCTATCAATAAACCCATAAAACCATACTCACCAGCTTTTTGCAATACCTCTTTAGGGAAATGTTGATTTTCATCCCAATCCATGACATAAGGCTTAATATATTGCAAAGCAAAGTCTCTAGCACTTTGTTTGATTAATTCTAAAGATTCTGTATTAACGGCTTTGTGTTCTAGGGTTGTAACTTTCATGATTCTAATTTTACAAAAAAAATGCCAAATATTATTTTTTTATTGCCTCTAAATATTTATTCAATTGCTCTTTAACAACTGGAAATAGAAAATATAGTCCAATCATGTTTGGAAATACCATGGCAAAAATCATAGCATCCGAAAAAGCCCATATTGAATTCATACTAGCAGCCGATCCAATAACTATAAAAGTTAAAAAAGTTAATTTATAAGTTAGGTCAGCAACTTTTCCTCTCCCAAAAAGAAACTTCCATGATTGAATCCCATAATATGACCAAGAAATCATCGTTGAAACAGCAAAAAGAACAATCGCAATTGTCAGAAAAACATCAGAAAAAGGGATATATTCAGCAAAAGCTCTCGCTGTAATTTCCGGACCTTCAAATGCTACTCCATCAATAAAAATACTTCCCAGTCCATCTCCACCATAATCAAAATATCCACCGAAATTAAAAATGATAATTACAAGTGCAGTCATTGTACATATTACAACAGTGTCAATGAAAGGTTCTAATAACGCAACCAAGCCTTCAGAAGCTGCATATTTAGTTTTTACAGCAGAATGTGCAATTGATGCTGAACCTGCCCCTGCTTCATTAGAAAAAGCAGCTCTTCTAAATCCAACCATTAAAACGCCGATTATACCTCCAACACCAATAGCTGTAGGATTAAATGCTTCTCTAATAATAAGTGAAATAGCATCATCTATTAACGAAAAGTTAAGCGAAATAATGTAGATACATGCTATAATGTAAAGAACTGCCATAAATGGTACAACTTTTTCAGTTACAGATGCAATTCTCTTTATACCACCAATTATAATAAGACCTACCACAATAGCCATGATTAATCCTATGATAGCCCCTGCACTAGTGCTTTCAAGTCCAACTAATTGTTTTATTGCTAAAGTTGCTGTGTTTGATTGTGCAGCATTTCCACCTCCAAATGATCCACCAATACAACAAATTGCAAAAACTACAGCAGCGACTTTTCCCAAAGATTCAAAACCTCTTTCATTGAGTCCCTTTTTTAAGTAATACATTGGACCACCATAAACTACACCATCTTTATCAACATCCCTGTAGTGAACACCTAATGTACATTCAACAAATTTTGTAGACATTCCAAGAAATCCACATACAATCATCCAAAATGTAGCTCCTGGTCCACCTAACGCAATTGCTAATGCTACACCAGCAATATTACCATTTCCTACTGTTCCAGAAACAGCAGTTGCTAAAGCTTGAAAATGTGAAACTTCACCATCATCAGAGTTCTTATCTTCTTTTTCAATTTCATCATATTTTCCTCTTACAACATTAATTGAAGTAAGAAAGTATCGAACATTTGGAAATCCAAAATATAGAGTAAAAAACAATGCACTACCTACAAGTAGATATATAACAAATGGATTGTCTCCGATTGTAAAAAAAACTACATTATTAAAAAAATCAGAAACTGGTTGAAATGCTTCATCAATTTTTTTATCCAATCCTTTTTCTTGTGAAAAGTTAATTAAAGGAAATAACAATGCAGCTAAGATTAAAGTATACTTTTTCATATTTTGAGTTTAATGATTATAAGTCAAACACTGAAGACCTTTTCGAATATACTATATCTTTTATTCTCATCCAAAAAGCTAATACAAGATATATGAAGAAACCTAAACCCAAGCCAAAAAAACTACTGTATATAAAGCCTAGTCTAACATGCTTTGATTTGATCCCTAAGAAATCTGCTAATCTAGTGCATACTCTAAAACCATATTTCTCAAACCTGTATCTGATTCTATCTGTTAACTTCATAACCATTTTCAGACCAGGCGAGAAATCCACCTTCTAAATTAAATACATTATTAAAACCATATTCTTTCATAATTTGGCAAGACGCATCACTTCTTTTTCCCGATCTGCAGTAAACAAAATAATTGTCATCTTTGTTTAACTTGTCTAAAAACTTCATAAAGTCCATTGATTTATAAAAATCAATATTTATTGAATTTTCAATATTACCTTCCTTATATTCTTCAGCGGTTCTTACATCAAGACAAATATTTTTGGCGTCTGATTCTTTTTGCTTTTTCCAATCTTCAAGATCTAAATTCATATTAAATTTTAAATATCAAATTAAATAATTATTGTTTTTTACAAGAAGATTTTTAACAAAAAGTTTTTTATATTTGATGAAATGAAATCAAATCGCAAATACTGGTGGCACAAATCTATATTCCTTAGAAAGTCGATCTAGTCTTGTAATTTAAAAATATATAAAGGCTTGTCTGTTCGACAAGCCTTTTTTTTTTATGAAAATTAAACTTAAAGAAAATAGAAAAAATATTATCACAGATACAACTACGCCTGTTAACATGTATCTTAAAATAAGAGATAAGTATATTAATTCAATTCTTTTGGAAAGTAGTGATTACAGCTCAAAAGACAATAATTATGCATACATATGCTTCAACCCTATTGCTGAATTTAAGATCAAAAATTTTGATCTAAAAATTTCCCTTCCAAATAAAAAAACAATCTCAAAAAAATTATCAAAAAGTGATAATGTAATGGATGAGCTTAAAGATTTTATTGAAACTTTTGAATTTGAATCCAGTTTTGAGAATGATAAATTTCAAAAAGATGGGGTGTTTGGATATATGAGTTATGATTCTGTGAAATATTTTGAAACATTGAATTTGACAAACATAAGTCATGGTGATGATATTCCTGAAATGATTTATTGTGTTTATGAGTACATTATTGTAGTTAATGTATTTAATAATATAACCACTATAATTAGCTACTCTGAAAATAAAAATTCAATAATTGAAATTGAGAAACTTATCTCAAATCAAAGAATCAACAAATCCTATTTTGAGAAAATTGGAGACATAGAATCGAATATGAATGATGAAGAGTTTATGAATCTAGTAAACAAGGGTATTTATCATTGTAATAGAGGTGATGTTTTTCAGATTGTTTTATCACGAAAGTTCTTTCAAAAATTTAAAGGAGATGAATTTTCGGCTTATAGAAAATTGAGATCTGTTAACCCTTCTCCATATTTATTTTATTTTGATTTTGGAGATTTTAAAATATTTGGAAGTTCTCCCGAAGCACAATTAATTGTAAATAATAATAAAGCTGAAATTCACCCAATTGCTGGAACTTTCAAAAGAACTGGTAATGATGATTATGATAGAGATAAAGCTCTTGAATTATCTAAAGATGATAAAGAAAATAGTGAACATATGATGCTTGTTGATTTAGCTAGAAACGACTTAAGTATTTCATGTAATGAAGTAAGTGTAGAAAAGGATAGGGAAATTCAATTTTATTCTCATGTTATTCATTTAGTTTCTAAAGTTACAGGTTTGCTAAAAAATAAGTCAATGAATATCATTTCAAATACTTTTCCAGCAGGTACGCTTTCAGGTGCTCCTAAGTACAGAGCAATGGAACTAATTAATAACTATGAAAAAACTAAGAGGAATTTTTATGGTGGTGCAATTGGCATGATTGATTCAAATTTAAATTTTAATCATGCAATAATTATTCGTTCAATCCTTTCAAAAAACCAAATGTTATATTTTCAGGCAGGGGCGGGAGTTGTAGCTAAATCGAATCCAAAAAACGAGTTACAAGAGGTTTACAATAAAATAGGAGCAATAATAAAAACACTTGAAGATTAATAATATGGAAAATAAAATACTTGTTATTGACAATTACGATTCTTTCACCTACAACCTAGTCCATTATTTAGTGGATTTAGGTGCTCAATTAGAAGTATTTAGAAATGATCAGATTGACATTGACTATATTGAAAAATTTGAGAAAATATTACTTTCACCAGGACCAGGAATTCCTAGTGAATCAGGACTTCTTAATGAAATAATTAAAAAATATCACAAGACCAAAAATTTTCTTGGTGTTTGCCTTGGTCATCAAGCAATTGCTGAAGTTCTTGGATGTAAATTAATAAATCTTGATACTGTTTATCATGGTATTTCAACAGAAATTTCAATTTTAGATAATGAAATTTTATTTAAAGATATCCCCAATAATTTAAAAGTGGGCAGATATCATTCTTGGGTTGTTGAGGAATTAAATGAAAATTTCATACTAACTGCTAAAGACATAGAAAATAATGTAATGGCTTACAGACATAAAATTTATAAATTATGGGGAGTTCAGTTTCATCCTGAATCAATTTTAACTGAACATGGAAAAAAAATATTATTTAACTGGCTAAAAACGAAATGAAAAATATATTTGAAAAACTTTACTCAAATGAGAGTTTAAATTATGAAGAGGCTAGAACTGCTTTACTAGAGATATCTTCAGGAGATCAAAATGAAATTATTATTTCATCTTTCCTTACATCCTTTATTTTAAGACCGCCAACAGTAATTGAAATTGAAGGGTTTAGAGATGCTTTACTTGAACTCTGCCTCGATGTAAATTTAGATTTTAATGAAACAATTGATCTTTGTGGGACAGGTGGTGATGGAAAAAATACTTTTAACATTTCAACAGTATCATCATTTGTTGTTGCCGGCGCAGGGTATAAGGTGACAAAACATGGAAACTACGGAGTTTCCTCTGGATGTGGATCAAGTAATGTTTTAGAACATTTAGGAATTAACTTTACAAATAACTCAGATCATCTTAATAAGAGTTTAGATAGGTCCAATATTTGTTTCTTACACGCTCCTCTTTTTCATCCAGCAATGAAACATGTTGCTAATACCAGAAAAAATTTAGGAGTGAAAACATTTTTTAACATTCTAGGGCCATTAGTAAATCCAACAAAACCAAATAATCAGATTTGTGGAGTTTATAATTTGGAAACACTACGACTATATTCTGATGTTTTTAGAAATACTGAAAAAAACTTTACGATTATTTACTCGTTAGATGGTTATGATGAGATTTCGTTGACAAGTAAACATAAAATTATTGACAAGAAATCAGAAAAAATTATTGATTCAAACTATTTCGGATTTAATGACTTAAATCCTAAAGAAATTGAAGGTGGTAGTTCTGTAGATGAATCAGCAAAAATATTTGTTGACATATTGGAAAATAAATCTTCTAAAGCTCACAAAAATGTTGTTTTAGCAAATTCAGCTCTTGCAATTAAAACTATTACTGGAAAAAAAATTGAAGAATGTATTGAAATTGCAAATGATTCTTTAATTAACAAAAGAGCTCTTAACTCATTTAAAAATTTATTAAAAATTTAGTTTTGAATATACTTGACAAAATAGTTCTGAGAAAAAAAATTGAGATTCGGGAAAGAAAAAGCTCAATTTCATATAATCAACTTGAAAAAACCTTATTTTTTAGTCAAAATTCAATAAGCCTGAAGGATTCTATCAATTCAAAAAATTTATCAATTATAGCAGAGCACAAAAGAAAGTCTCCTTCTAAATCAGAAATCAATTTTTCAACACCAACAAATGAAATAATAAAAGGCTATCAAGATGCTGGTGCAGCAGCAATATCAGTATTAACAGATAGCTATTTTTTTGGCGGATCGAATGAAGATTTAAATTTTGCTAAAAAAAATAGTACAATTCCTATTTTGAGAAAAGAATTTATAATTGATGAGTTTCAAATTATTGAATCTAAATCAATTGGAGCAGATGCTATTTTACTTATTGCTTCAATTCTAAATGAGAATGAAATTATTAATTTATCACGTCTTGCAAAACAAAACAATCTCGATGTTTTGATTGAGGTTCATACACTTGAAGAATTGAAAAAATCATTAAATGAAAACATTGATTTGATTGGTGTGAATAATAGAAATCTCAAAACATTTAAAGTTGACTTAGAAAACAGCATAAATATTTGCAACCAAATTCCTGAAAATTTCACAAAAATTTCAGAAAGTGGATTAAATTCAATTGATGATATTAGAATTTTACTTGAATGCGGGTTTGATGGTTTTTTAATTGGTGAACAATTTATGAGAGAAAAAAATCCAGGCTCAAAGCTAAAAGAATTAATAAATAGTTATTAGAATGTTAGTTAAAGTATGCGGACTGAAAGATGAAAAAAACATTAATGATGTATCAAATCTTGATATAGATTTTATGGGTTTAATTTTTTACAGAAAGTCTAAGAGATTTTTTGATAAAGATTATTTAGTAAAAAAGAATAATAAAAAATTAGTTGGTGTATTTGTTAATGAAACTATTGATGAAATTAAAAGAATAAGTAAAAAATATGATTTAGATTATGTTCAGCTTCATGGAGATGAGAATGCAAGATTTTGTAATGAAGTAAATAATTTCATCGACGTAATCAAAGTTTTTAGAATATCTCACGACTTTGATTTTAAATCAATTGATAAATTCCATAATTCTTGCAAATATTTTTTATTTGACACAAAATCGAAAAAATACGGCGGAACAGGGAATAAATTTGAATGGAATATTTTAAAAGAAAATAAAATAAATAAAGACTTTTTTCTAAGTGGAGGAATAGATGACACTGATCATCAAATCATTAAAAATTTAGATTTGAGTCATTTAATTGGAATTGATATAAACAGTAAGTTTGAATTAGAACCAGGGAAAAAGGATGTCAAAAAATTAAATACATTTTTAAACAAAATAAATGAAAACATATAATATAGATCATAACGGATTTTATGGAGATTTTGGTGGAGCATTTATTCCTGAAATGCTTTACCCGAATGTAATTGAACTAAAAGAAAATTATAATAAGATCATAAATGAACCACAATTTCAAAAGGAATTTGAAAAACTACTTAAAGATTATGTTGGTAGACCTACTCCACTTTACTTTGCCAAAAGATTGTCTGAAAAATTTAACACTAAAGTGTACTTAAAAAGAGAGGATCTATGTCATACAGGAGCACATAAAATAAATAACACGATAGGACAAATTTTACTTGCAAAAAGACTAGGTAAAAAAAGAATTATTGCTGAAACAGGGGCTGGACAACATGGTGTAGCAACTGCAACTGTTTGTGCTTTAATGGGAATAAAATGTATTGTATATATGGGTGAGGTTGACATTAAAAGACAAGCTCCAAATGTTGCTAGAATGAAAATGTTAGGTGCTGAGGTAAAGCCAGCAAAATCTGGAAGTAAGACTTTGAAAGATGCTACAAATGAAGCAATAAGAGACTGGATAAATAATCCTATTGATACTCATTATATAATTGGAAGTGTAGTTGGTCCCCATCCTTATCCTGATATGGTTGCAAAATTTCAATCAGTTATAGGGTTTGAAACAAAACAACAATTAAAAAAAATTGAAGGTAAAGAAGATCCAGATTATGTGATTGCATGCGTTGGAGGTGGCAGCAATGCTGCTGGATTATTTTATCCATTTTTAGACAATGAAAAAGTAAAAATTATATGTGTTGAAGCTGCCGGAAAGGGTGTGAATTCTGGAGAAAGTGCAGCAACATCTGTTCTTGGAAAAGAAGGAATTATTCATGGTTCAAAAACTCTGCTAATGCAATCTGATGATGGTCAAATAACTGAGCCCTATTCAATTTCTGCTGGATTGGATTATCCTGGAATTGGTCCAATGCATGCAAATCTGTATAAAAGTAAAAGAGGAGAATTTATTTCAATTGACGACAAAGATGCTATGAGATGGGGACTAATTCTTTCTCAAACTGAGGGAATTATTCCAGCGATTGAAACCTCTCATGCTTTTGCTGTACTAGACAAAAAGAAATTTGATAAAAATGATGTAATTGTTTTTAATTGCTCAGGTAGAGGCGATAAAGATCTAGAAACTTACATTGAATACTTTAAGTTATGAGCAGAATAAAAGAAGTTGTTAATAATAAAGATAACATTATATCTATCTATTTTACAGCTGGTTTTCCTGAACTTAATGATACCCTGAAAATTATTGAACAATTGGACAATGCTGGAGTTGACATGATTGAAATTGGTCTTCCTTTCAGCGATCCTCTAGCTGATGGCCCCACAATTCAGGAAAGTTCCATGCAAGCTATCAAGAATGGGATTAATACAAGTATTCTTTTTGAGCAACTGAAAAACTTGAGAAAATTAACTGAAACTCCAGTAATAATAATGGGATACTTTAATCCTATTCTACAGTATGGAGTTGAAAAATTTTGTCAAGAATGTTCCAAGTGTGGAATAGATGGATTAATTATACCTGATCTTCCAATTGATTTTTTCCACAATAACTATTATGATTTATTTAAGAATTATAACCTTCATAATATGTTTTTAATTACACCTCAGACTTCAGATGAAAGAATAAGATATATTGATGAAATTTCTGATGGATTTATCTACATGGTTTCAAGTTTTAGCATTACAGGAGAACAAAATTCATTTGGTGATGAAACTATTAATTATTTCAACAGAATAAATAATATGAATTTAAAAACCCCTCTGCTCGTAGGATTTGGAATCAGTAATAAAGAGACATTTAATCTCGCGTGTGAAAACAGTAAGGGCGCTATAATAGGATCAGCCTACATTAATAACTTGAAAATTAATGGAATTTCAGGAACTAAGTCTTTTATTCAAAAACTTACAAATTGATTATTATCTAATAAATACTGGAGAATTACTATCAATTGTGTGTTCCTCACTATATGAATAACCTCCTAAGTTGAAAGATTGAATTTCTTGTAAATTTTTACATTTATTTTTAACTATAAATCTTACCATCATTCCTCTTGCTTTTTTGGCATAGAATGAAATAACTTTCAAATTTCCATTTTTAAAATCTTTAAAAACAGGTGTGATGATTGTATGCTCAATTTTTGATTTTTTAATCACATTGAAATATTCATTACTTGCCAAATTAACTAAAATTGAATCTGATTTTAATTCTTTTACAAGATCATTGGTAATTGCGTCTGCCCAAAACTCATACAAATTTCTTGATCCATTGACAGCGAGTTTAGTACCCATTTCCAACCTGTATGGCTGAATTAAATCTAACGGTTTCAATGCTCCGTATAATCCAGAAAGAATTATCAATGATTTTTGCAGCTGGTTAATATCTTCAGAATTAAGAGTTTTAGAGTCAATACCGTTGTAAACATCACCATCAAAAGTAAAGATTGCAGGACGTGAGTTTTCACTGCTATGTTCTTTATTAAACTCATTATTTCTGTTCCAATTCAAATCAGCTAATTTTTCTGAAATTCCCTGAATATTTTTGAGTTCAGATACGGACTTATCTTTTAAAACTTCATTTATTTCACTAGTCTTATTTAAAAACTTTGGTATGGAACATTCAAAATTTCCAAAATCCGAGTTAAGATCTAATGATTTTGCTGGAGATATCAAAATTTTCATAATTTAAAATTAAATAATTTTAGAATAATTTCTCCACTTTTCAATACATGAAATCATATCAAATGGAAGATCAGAGTTAAATCTCATTTTCTCTCTAGTTAATGGATGGATAAAACCTAATGTTTTAGCATGTAAAGCTTGTCTTGGTAAAATCTTGAAGCAATTATCAACGAATTGTTTGTATTTATTAAATATTGTTCCTTTCAGAATTTTATCACCACCATATCGAGCATCATTGAATATAGTATGTCCTAAATGTTTCATATGTGCTCTAATTTGGTGTGTTCTTCCTGTCTCGAGTTGACATTCAATCAAACTGACATAATTAAATTTCTCAATAACTTTGTAGTTTGTTATGGCTCTTTTAGCAGATTCTTCTTCATCTGTCACTGACATAATCATTCTATTTTTTTTATCTCTAGCTAAAAAATTATCTATTCTACCAACATCATCATTTGGCTCTCCCCAAACCAACAAAATATATTTTCTTTCCGTTTCTTTCAGAAAAAATTGTTGAGATAATTCTCTCATTGCAAGTTCAGATTTTGCCACTACTAATAAACCACTTGTATCTTTATCAATTCTGTGAACTAAACCAGGTCTGCCAGAACTATTCTCAGGCATCTCGCCTAGATGATATAATAGTCCATTTAAAAGTGTACCGGAATAATTTCCATGACCAGGATGAACTACTAATGATGGTGGTTTATTAACTACTATTAGATGATCATCTTCATAAATTATTTCAAAATCTATTTTTTCAGGTTCCAACAAATTTTCATAAGGTGGGTATGAAAACATTATCTTTATTTCGTTGCCTGGCTTAACCTTATAGTTTGGTTTTACTGGATTTCCATTAACCAATATGCAATTGTTTTTCGCAGCAATTTGAATCTTATTTCTTGAAGCATTTTCAACTCTGTTCATTAAAAACTTGTCAATTCTAAGAGGATCTTGACCAGGATCGACAGAAAATGAAAAGTGTTCAAAAAGATTATCTTTTATATCAATCTCTTCCACAGCTATTTTTTTATTCCATTCCCTACAATAAAATCAATTTTTGACTTTTTAGGCACTATTTCACCTGGAAGAATTTGTTTGCTATCAATGAAAACCTTTAGAACCATATCCTTACCAATGTTATCCTCGTAATCAATTTCACCTAATTCTAAATCCAGTGCAGATAGGGTAGATTGAGCATTTCTTAACGTTAGTTGAATCAAATCAGGAAAAATTACATTACCGTATGATGAAGGATTTACTGTTAAATAAATTTTTCTGTTTTTCTTAACAGTTTTACTCGGTTCAGGAATTTGTTCAAGAATGGTATTTTTTTCAAAGTCCGGATTGTAAAATGATGAATCAACAATCTCATACCTAAGTTTATTATCATCCATAATTTCTTTTATCTCAGAGACTTCATAACCAATTAAATTAGGAACTAATATTTTACTTGTTTGATTGGTATAGAAAAAAAGAAAGAGTATTGAAAATAAAATTATAACTGAAAAAATTACAACAGCTAAAAATAATTGCTTAATAAATGATTTACTGTAAAAGAATTTCATTATTATCAGATAGTCTTCTGTAAAAATAAGTATATTTTTGTATTTCATTAAAAAGTCTTTATGAAGAAAAACATTGCAGTTCTTATGGGTGGCTATTCTCTTGAACACGATATTTCTATAAAAAGTGGATTAAATGTTTTTAATTCAATTGACAAGTTGAAGTTTAATGTATTTAAAATAATTATTGAAAAAGAAAGTTGGTATTATTTGGATGATGAGAATCAAAAGTTTGAAATCAACAAAAAAAACTTTAGTGTAAATGATGATTTAAAATTTGATTTGGCATTCATAGTAATACATGGTGACCCTGGTGAAAATGGAATAATTCAAAATTATTTTGATTCTATCAGTATTCCATATACTGGCTGCAGTTCTGAAGTATCAAAAATGACATTTAGTAAAAAAAATTGTATTGAAAGTGTAAGAAAACTTAATGTTAAAACAGCAAAATCATTTATAATCAATAAACATAATGATTATGATCTTTTACAAATTTCTGATGAACTTAAGTACCCATTTTTTGTTAAAGCTAATAATTCGGGAAGTAGTTTTGGCGTATATAAAGTTTACGATAAAAAAGAATTAGAAAGTGCTGTTATTGAAAATTTTACAATTGACAGTGAAATTATATTAGAAGAATTTATTGATGGAAAAGAATATTCTGTTGGAGTTGCAAGAATCGACGGTAACACTAAAGTATTTGGTGTGACTGAATTAATTTCAGAGAATGATTTTTTTGATTATGAAGCAAAATACAATGGAAAAAGTTCAGAAATAACTCCTGCTAAAATTGATAAGAATCTTGAAGAATTTATTCATGAGAATTCAAAAACTATTTATAATAAATTAAAATTGAATGGTTTTTCAAGGATAGATTATATTGTAAAAAATGATACTCCATTCTTCTTGGAAGTAAACACAATTCCAGGAATGACTGATGAAAGTATATTCCCGAAGCAAGTGAAGCTAAACAATATTAATTTAAAAGATTTATTTACAAAAATGATTAATGAATCACTAGAATCACATAATTTAGAATAGAATGAAAAGAGCAATTTTTCCTGGAACTTTTGATCCATTTACTATTGGCCACCTAGATATACTTGAGAAAAGTATCAAAATTTTTGATGAGGTAATTATTGCAATTGGAAAAAACCATGATAAAAAAACAATGTTTACTGTTGATAAACGAAAAGAATTCATTGAGTTAGCAACATCTAGATATCAAAACATAAAAGTCATGATATACGATGGTTTAACTGTCGATTTCTGTAAAAAAACAAACTCAAATTTTATTGTCAGAGGAATAAGGAATGTTGGAGATTTTGAATTTGAAAAGGCAATTGCTAGAACAAATCGAGTTCTTTCAGAAATTGAAACAGTCTTTTTATTGACTTCTGCAAAAACATCTTATATAAGTAGTTCAATAGTAAGAGATATTATAAAAAACAATGGAGATTGTAGTAAACTAATACCAAATGAAATCATTCATATGATTTAAGATATTCATCTAAAATCATCTTAATGTTTTTAAATGTTTTTTCTTTTATTTTTTTTACCTGCTTTATATTTTTCCACTTAGCACTTTTAATACCTTCCTCATTTTGAGGTATTAATTTCCCCTCATAATCAGAATACATCAAAAACCAAGATGTCTCTTTAAGAAAATACAAACCATTGTTTCTAAATAAATGAAAAGTATTAGTATAAAATTTTCTAATTCTTAATCTCTTTATTCCGGTTTCTTCCGTCACTTCTCTCAAAGCTGTTTCCCTAATGGTTTCATTCTTTTCAGCTTTGCCTTTAGGCAAATCCCATTTTCCTTTTCTGTGAATAAAAAGGATTTGTTTTTTTGAATTTTCAACTATTCCCCCGGATGCAAAAATCACTTTTATTTTAGATTTAAAAATCTTTAATAACTCAGATTTTCTTGAGTGAAATAAATTAATTTTTTTATGTTTTATAAGTTTTTTTAAGATTTCTTTCTGCTCTATGCTAACAAGTAAAAAAGTATTTGTTTTGTCTAAAAACTTAGCCTTGGAAGTTAAATTAATTTGAAAACGATTAAGGAAAACTTTATACATTTGTTTTGTGATTGAAAATATTCAGGTAGCTAAAGATATTTCAAAACATTTGCTACAAATTAATGCAATTAAATTGAATCCAAAAAATCCATTTACATGGGCATCAGGAATTAAATCACCCATTTATTGTGACAATAGACTAATTCTTTCTGAAGTTAATGTCAGAAAGTATGTAACCGAAAAGTTTTGCGAACTAATAGAAAAAAAATTCATTGATGTAGAGATCATTGCTGGTGTTGCAACAGGAGCTATAGGCATTGGAATGTTAATTGCCAATCAGTTAAATAAGCCATTTATTTATGTAAGAGCTAATAAAAAAAGTCACGGTAGACAAAATTCTATTGAAGGTAAATTTAATCCAAATGATAAAGTATTGGTCATTGAAGATCTAGTAAGTACAGGGATGAGTAGTTTGAATGCATACGATACACTTTTAGATGGTGGATTAAATGTACTGGGAATGGTGAGTATTTTTACTTACGGTTTTGATGATGCAATTTCAAATTTTAAAAAAAGAAATATTTCCTATTATTCGTTAAGCTCATATACTCATCTTTTAGAATCTGCTCTAAATTCAGATTATATTAATAAAAATGAAATTAATTTTTTATCTCAGTGGAGAAAAGATCCAAAAAATTGGAAATAAATGGATTTAAGTAGAGTAACTGATAGAATTAAATTTAAAGCTTCAACTGTTTATAATTATCTTAATGATCCAGTTAATTATGAAAGTATTCTTATTGATGAGATTAGTGAATTTTCAATGATTAATGAAAAGTCATTTACAATTAAAATAGGAAGTCTTCCAAAAATATCTCTTGAACACAACTCTAACGTTTTAGAACTTTCAACAAGTTTAAAATCAAACAATGAAAAATTATCCTTTGTTTTTAATTTTAAAGTCATTGAGATTGATGAAAGTTCATGTAATATTGAAATTCATTTCAAGGGAGAATTTTCATCAATGATGCAGATGATGATCAAACCGCCAATGAATAAATTTCTAGATGCAATTTCAAAAAAAGTTATTTTAATTGATTTCAATAAATAAGTTCAATTTCTTGATTTTTAAATTGTAATTTTTTTTCTTCGATTTTAACTATTAGTAAACCATCGCTATTAATATCAATAATTTCTCCCTTAAAAACGTTACCTGAAATCCTGAACTTTTTTTCTACTTTGTATCCATGTAGTAATTCCAAATAGTCATCTTTTAATTTATTAAAATCTGAGTTATCAAGAAAGTTTCTAAAATTTTCAAATTCAGAAATTATTTTTGATGATATTTCATCCAAATCTGAATGATTGTTAATTGAATTTATAATTGATGTGGCATTAATTAAATCACCAAAGAATGATTGGTTGACATTTAAGCCAATACCTATTATAGATTGAGTTATATCTGTTTTATTGATATTTGATTCAATCAAAATTCCACATAATTTTTTTCCATCTGACAATATGTCGTTTGGCCACTTTACACTTAATTCTTTTAATCCTAGATTTTTTAAAACCTTCACAAGTAATAAGCTTACTATTATATTAAGTTTAAAGTTATTTGCAACATTTATTTCCAACTCCTTGAAAATAAATGACATACAAACATTTTTGTTTGGTTCAGATAACCAAACTTTACCCATTTGTCCTTTACCTAAAGTTTGATTGAAAGTAACAACTACTATCTCCTTATCCTCAAAACTATCTTTAATTTTTTTTATATATTCATTTGTAGAATCGATGGCATTAAGTTTGATTAATTTCATCTGAAGATAGATTATAGTGCAAAGTACGGATATTACAGTTACAAATGTTATCAAAGGCATTGAAAAAGTTAAGGGAGAGAACATTTGTATTTTAGATTTTACTGAAATGGATAATTCTGTTTGCAAATATTTTGTTGTATGTGATTGTCAGTCAAATACACAGGTTAATGCAATTTCTAATTCAGTAAAAAAAGTTGTTAGTAAAAATTTAAATGAAAAACCTTTTCAAATAGAGGGTTTAGAAAGTAAAAATTGGATTTTGATGGACTATGTAGATGTTGTTGTTCACATTTTTAAAAAGGAATTTAGAGAAATATATAAGCTAGAAGATTTATGGTCTGATGCTAAAATTATAAGATTAGAGGAGTAATTATGTATAAAAAGAAAAAAAATATTAACCAACCAAAAAACAATACTTATTGGATGTATGGATTAATCATTTCAATATTTATTATATTTTCCTACATAGGAAACGGTGATAATTTTAGCACAACAAAACAAATTAATATATCAACATTTGAAAAGTATTTAAATGCAAGTGAGGTTTCAAAAGTTACAATTATAAATAAGACTTTAGCTGAAGTTACTTTAACTGAAAACGCTCTTTTAAATGAAATTCACAGAGATGTCTCCAAAACAAATTTAATTGGTCAGAGAAACACACTTGGCCCTCACTACACATTTGAAGTTGGTGATTTAGAATTATTTCAAAGAAAATTAGAGTTAGCGGAATCTAACGGAATAATATTTAATTATGAATTCAAAACAATTGAAAGCAAATGGTTAGATGTTCTAATTGGTTTTCTGCCTCTTTTAATTTTAGTTGGATTATGGATATTTTTTATGAGAAGAATGTCAGGTGGCGGAGCTGGAGGAGGTTCACAAATCTTCAGTATAGGAAAATCTAAAGCTAAATTATTTGATGAGAAAAATGATACTAAGGTTACTTTTAAAGATGTAGCTGGACTTGAAGGAGCAAAAGAGGAAGTAAAGGAAATAGTTGATTTTTTAAAAAACCCTTCAAAATACACCAAGTTAGGAGGTAAGATTCCAAAGGGAGCTCTTTTAGTAGGCCTTCCCGGAACAGGTAAAACATTGCTTGCTAAAGCAGTAGCAGGTGAAGCTAAAGTTCCATTCTTCTCTCTTTCAGGTTCTGATTTTGTTGAAATGTTTGTAGGTGTCGGAGCATCTCGGGTAAGAGATCTTTTCAAACAAGCTAAAGAAAAATCACCCTCTATAATTTTTATTGATGAAATTGATGCAATCGGTAGAGCTAGGGGAAAAAACAATATTACAGGATCAAATGATGAAAGAGAAAATACATTAAATCAATTACTAACCGAAATGGATGGTTTTGGCACAAATACTAATGTAATTGTAATGGCTGCAACTAACAGAGCTGATGTACTAGACAAAGCATTAATGAGAGCTGGTAGATTTGATAGACAAATTTATGTTGATCTTCCTGACGTAAGAGAGAGAAAAGAAATTTTTGAAGTTCATTTAAAGCCTATCAAAAAAAATAGAGATTTAGATGTTGACTTTTTATCTAGACAAACTCCAGGTTTCTCTGGGGCTGATATTGCCAATGTGTGTAACGAAGCAGCATTAATTGCAGCTAGAAAATCAAAAAAATCCGTTGGAAAGCAAGATTTCCTTGATGCAGTTGATAGAATTGTTGGTGGACTAGAGAAAAAGAATAAAATTATTTCACCCAAAGAGAAAGAAACAATTGCTTTTCATGAAGCGGGTCATGCGACTGTTAGTTGGATGCTAGAACACGCAGCTCCATTGGTAAAGGTAACAATAGTCCCCAGGGGAAGATCATTAGGTGCTGCATGGTATTTGCCAGAAGAAAGGCAAATTGTTAGCACAGATCAAATACTAGATGAAATGTGTGCAGCACTTGGAGGTAGAGCTGCTGAAAAAGTAATTTTCAATAAAATTTCTACTGGAGCTTTAAGTGATTTAGAAAAAGTTACAAAACAGGCGAGATCTATGGTAACTGTATATGGTTTAAATGATAAGATTGGTAATCTAACATATTATGATTCGTCAGGTCAAAGTGAATATAATTTTTCAAAACCATATAGCGATTCAACTGCTCAAATAATTGACAAGGAAATATCAAACATTGTAGAAACTCAATTCAAAAGAGCAATAAGTCTTTTGAAAAAACACAAAAATAAATTGACTGAATTAGCTAATTATTTACTTGAAAAGGAAGTTATTTTCAAAGAAGATCTTGTTAGAATCTTCGGTGAAAGACCATTTCAAGAGCTAAAAGTTAAAAAGTAAAATTAATCTTACTTATTGTTATTTGTTAAGTATAAATTATCTTTATACAAAACAACACCTTTTGAGAAAATTCTTTAAAAATCTTTTAAAACCTCAAAAAGATAACAATGAAAGTCAAATTGAAGAGGATTTTAAATATTTGCCCTCTAAAGATGATTTAGTAGAAGAAAAATTTACTAAAAACTTTACCAATAATGGTGGAAAGTTTTTGTACGCTTCAAACAAAGATGAATTTCAAGAATATTTTAATACTGTAATTACCGAAAATAACTGGAATGATAAATCAATTCTATGTCTTAATGAATTCTTTCTTGATGATTACATTGAAAATACTCAATTAAAATTTAATAAAACTAATTTGAACTCTCACATTCTTGTAACCTCTTGTGAATTTCTTGTAGCAAATGATGGAAGCATACTAGTATCAGCCAAGCAAATTCAATCGTATAAAATAAAAGATATACCCAATAATATCGTTGTATTTGCTAAAACTAGTCAACTTTCTGAAACAGTAAGTAAAGGTCTAGAAGGAATTAGAATAAAATATTCTAACAACTTGCCATCTAACATAACATCAATCAAAAATTTTAATGTTGAAGAAAAAGAAAAGTTAAATTTTCTTACATACGGGACAAGTAGCAAAAACTTATATCTAATACTTTTAGAAGACTTATAGAATGGAGAATATACTTAATAGAAGCATAATTGCACTTGGATACTCTTTTGTTTTTTTATTTTGTCTTTTTTTCGATCAGGTTTCTTTTGAAATATTAGGTTTAATTTTAAGTATTATTGTTTTATTTGAATTTGTGGAAATCACAAAACTTCCTAAAAGAACATTAATAATTGGATTATTATTTTACTTGATTCTTAATTTTTTTATTAAGGAAAATAAAGTTGTCATCAATGTATTTTTGACAATATCTATTGTTGTTAATTTATTTTTAATGTTCTCCCTTTTAATGAAAAAATCTTTTAGGTTTAATAAAGTTCAAAATAGTTTTTTTTTATTATCGTACCTAGTTCTTTCACTTTACTTTTTATTTTCAATACCAACACTTTCAAGTTCCTATAATCCTCTCTCAATTTTATTTTTACTTGTAATAATATGGTCTTCAGATAGCGCTGGTTATTTTTTTGGAATTAAATATGGTAAAAGAAAATTGATGGAATCCGTATCTCCTAAAAAAACGGTTGTAGGTTTTGTATCAGGAATACTTTCTTCAATAGTTGTTTCAATAATTTTTGCTATAATTATAAATTTTGAAAATATATTTGAATTGATTTTAATAGGAATATCAATATCTTTTATTGGTTCTATTGGTGATTTAATTGAATCAAAATTTAAAAGACAATATGAGGTAAAAGATAGCGGTAAAATTCTTAAAAGCCATGGTGGAATGTTTGATAGACTAGACAGTCTAATATTTGTTGCACCCTTTGTCTATTTATTATATAATTTTAAAATATTATTATTATAAATGTTTCATAAAGAAGGGCATAAAATTATTGTACTATTCTTATCGATTACTATAATTGATATTTTGATTGTTGAATATTTTATTGAAAATTCTACATTAAAAATTTTCATACAAATTATTAGTCTTTTAATTTTAATACTTATTCTTCAATTTTTTAGAAATCCAAAAAGAAATACTGTAATTAGTAATGATAAAATACTATCACCAGTAGATGGAAAAGTAGTTATAATTAAAAAAGTATTTGAAAAGGAATATTTTAAAGATGAAAGATTACAGATTTCGGTTTTCATGTCGCCAATTAATGTTCACGTAACCCGTTATCCCTCTTCTGGAGAAATTGTTTTTAGTAAATACCATCCTGGTGATTACTTAGTAGCTTGGCATCCTAAATCATCTGAGAAAAATGAGAGAACTACTATTGTATTGAAAACAAAAACTTTTGGAGAAATCCTATATCGTCAAATAGCAGGAGCATTAGCTAGGAGAATTGTTAACTATGCAAAAGTTGGAGCAAATGCAATTCAAGGTGAAGATGCTGGATTTATAAAATTTGGATCTAGGGTTGATCTTTTCTTGCCATTAGGTTCAAAAGTAAAAGTCAAATTAAATCAAAAGGTTATTGGTGGAGAAACGGTAATTTCTAATTAGTATGATTTTTTAAAGTTTCTTTAATAAGTCTAATTTTTTCTACAACATCCTCAAGCTTTTTCCTCTCATTTTGAATAACATTTTCAGGAGCATTATTCACGAACTTGTCATTTGATAATTTTTTTTCAATAATCATTTTGAATCCGAGATTGTATTCCAGCGATTTTTTTAACTCTTTAATATTTTCAAGGCTCATTTCCTCTTTATAATCAAAATAATATCTGTATTTACCGACTAAAACTGATTTTAATTCATCATGACTTTTTGATGAATAAACAATTTTACAACCAGTTAGTTTATGGACTACTGAAGCGAAACCAATGTCAATAATATGATTGTCATGGTAAATCATAAACTCTTCTTTAAATGAGATATTGTTGGTCTTTTTAAATTTTCTAATATTTGAAATAACATCAATGACATGATCAAAATCATTGATAAAATTAATATCTGTTTTTTTGAATTTTGGCCATGAAGCTTCATCACTGATAGATCTATTTGTCTTATTTATCTCACTAAATAATTCCTCAGTGAGAAATGGCATAAATGGATGAAGAATAGTTAAGATTTCAGAAAAATATTTTTTTGTAGACACAGCTGATTTTTTTGAAATAGCTTCCCCTGAACTTGGTTTTACAATTTCAAGAAAAATAGAACAAAAGTCATCCCAAACTAATTTATATATTATCATTAAAGCATCTGATATTCTAAATTTTTCGAAGCAAGAGTTAATCTCTTTTAAAGTGGACTGAAGCCTATTCTCAAACCACAATAAAGCTTTTTCAGAATGATCTGAAATTAAATTACTCTCGGAAATATTAAAACCTTCAATTAACCTGTATGCATTCCATATTTTATTGGAAAAATTTCTTCCCTGTACACAGAGATTTTCATCAAAAAGCAAATCATTTCCTGCAGGAGCTGAAAATAGTAAACCAATTCTAACACTATCAGCACCATACTTGTTTATTAATTGTATAGGGTCGGGGCTATTTCCTAGTTGTTTAGACATTTTTCTTCTCTGATTATCTCTAACAATTCCAGTAAAATAAACATTCTCAAAAGGTTTCTGATCTTTTAACATGTAGCCACTAACTACCATCCTAGCTATCCAGAAAAATATGATATCTGGACCAGTAACTACAGTTGATGTAGGATAATAGTAATTAATTTCTTCATTATTAGGGTTTCTAACACCATCGAAAACACTTATTGGCCACAACCATGATGAAAACCAAGTATCTAATACATCATTATCTTGAACGATGTCATCAATTGTAATGTTTATTCCTTTATTTTTAAAATTTACAACTGCTTGTTCAATATTCTTAGCAACAACATATTTTGAAGAATCATTTTTTAGATAATATACAGGTATTCTGTGTCCCCAATAGAGTTGTCTAGATATATTCCAATCTCTTATATTATCCATCCAATATTTATATGTATTTACATATTTTTTTGGGTGAAATTTTATTTCATTGTTTAAAACAGATTTAAGCGCTGGTTTAGACAAATCTTTCATTTTCACAAACCACTGCGTTGAAATTTTAGGTTCAACAACGCAAGAAGTTCTTTCAGAAATTGCTACGTTATGCTTATAATTTTTTGTTTCAACTAGTAATTTTTTTTCATTTAATTCCTTTACTATTTTTTTTCTTACAACAAACCTAGTCATTCCCTCGTAATGTAAACCATATGAGTTCATAGTACCATCGGGATTAAATACATCAATAATTTCTAAATCATTTTGTTCACCAATAATAAAATCTGTTTCACTATGAGCTGGAGTTACTTTTAAACATCCTGTACCAAATTCCTTATCAACTAGTTCGCTAGAAATGATAGGTATAATATTATTACAAATTGGCACAATTACATTTTTTCCTATCAATTTTTTATACCTAATATCTTTTGAATTAACAGCAATTGCAGTATCTCCAAAAATAGTTTCAGGTCTTGTTGTTGCAATAACTAAAAAATCATCAGAATCTTTAATTGGATATTTTAAATGGTACAAAGTAGAATCAACTTCTTTATAGTTAACTTCTTCATTTGATAAAGTTGTTCTTGCCTCTGGATCCCAATTTACCATTTTCTTTTCCCTGTAAATAAAACCATCATTGTAAAGCTTTATGAAAACATCAATTACAGATTCAGACATGTCTTCATCGAGTGTGAATTTAGTTCGATTCCAATCACATGAACATCCAATTCTTTTTAGTTGTTCTAATATAATACCACCGTGTTTATGAGTCCATTTCCAAGCATGATCTAAAAATTCTGTTCTTGAAATACTGTGCTTATCAATATTTTTTTCCTTCAGCATATTAACAACTTTAGCTTCAGTGGCAATAGATGCATGATCAGTACCAGGAACCCAACATGCATTCATTCCATCAAGCCTTGCTTTTCTTATTAGAATATCTTGGATTGTATTATTTAGCATATGACCCATATGTAAAATACCAGTAACATTTGGAGGAGGAATAACAATTGTATATGGTTTTTTATCATTTGGATAAGATGAAAACTGATCATTATCATCCCAAAATTTAAACCATTTTTTTTCTACCTCTCCGGGATTATAAATTTTATTTAAAGCCATTAGTTAGTTTAGCAAAAGTAACCAACTGAATAGATATATAAAAGAGATGTTATTTTTTTATGTTAGCATATTTAATATTAATTTTAATATTATAAAATTCAATTATGAAATTTAAAATTTTAATGCTTTTTGCATTTATAATGTGCGTTCACCTAAATGCTCAAGAAAACATAGCTCAAGTAGAATTTGAAACTAAACTGATTGATTATGGAGATATTGAATTTGATTCAGATGGAAAAAGAGTTTTTAAATTTAAGAATATTGGTACTGCACCACTAATTTTTAACAGAATCTCTTCCTCATGTGGGTGTACAGTTCCTAAAAGACCTAAAAAACCAATTCAACCTGGTGAGTCAGGCGAAATTGAAGTTGAATATGATACTAAAAGAGTTGGAATTTTCATGAAAGCAGTTACAATCAACTCAAATGCAAAAACCCCTAATATTATACTAAGAATTAAAGGCAAAGTCTTAGAAGAAGAAGAAGAAAAAGAAAAATAATTTTTTGAAAAATTCTTTAAAAAAATTAAATTCCTTCAATGTAGAATCCTATTGTAATGAAATCTACATCATAAAATCCTATGAAAATTATCTTCAGATAAAGCAAAATCTGAAAGAGAAAAAAATTATTATTCTTGGTGCAGGAACTAACATCCTTTTTAAAACACAGAATCTTGACTATACAATATTAAAAGTTGATATTGACGGAATAAAAATTATTGAGAATAATGATAAAAATATTATTGTTTCAGTTGGCGCTGGAGTCAATTGGGATGATTTTGTTTCATGGTGTATCAAAAACAATTATGGTGGAGTTGAAAATCTTACATTAATTCCTGGAAATGTTGGTAGCGCACCGATCCAAAACATAGGTGCCTATGGATCTGAAATTAAGGATGTTATTTATAGTTGTGAAGGGTTTTATTTAGATTCATCAGAACAAAAGATTTTTAATAAAAGCGAGTGTGAATTTGAATATAGATCTTCGGTTTTTAAACAAAAACTTAAAAATAAATTTTTAATATCTAAAGTGAATTTTAGACTATCGAAAAAAAATCATAGAATTAATACTAGCTACAAAGCTTTAAGTGATAAATTAATTGAAAATGGAATTAAAGATCCCAGTATTTCTGATGTTTCAAGCTTAGTTAAAGAAATTAGGGAGAGTAAACTACCTAACTATAATCAACTTGGAAACGCAGGAAGTTTCTTTAAAAATCCAGTTTTGAAAAAGAAAAATTTTGAAAAAATTGCCAATAAATATTCATCTATGCCATTTTATAAAATGTCTGAAAATGAGTATAAGTTACCAGCAGCTTGGTTAATTGAGAAATGTGGTTTTAAAGACATTTGTGAAAATCAAGTTGGAGTTTATAAAAATCAATCATTGGTGATAATAAACAAAGGCGGGGCAACTGGTTCAGACATTTATAATTTTTCACAAAAAATAAAACAAAAGGTTAAAAATAAATTTGATATCTTGCTTGAGGAAGAGGTAAATATCATCTAAATGGAAATTTATATAATATCAATCTTACTTTTAGCTTTAGCTTTTGCAGGAATTTCGATAAAGATAATTTTAAAAAAAAATGGTAAATTTTCTGGAACGTGTGCCAGTAATAGCCCTTTTTTAAATGATGAATCAAAACCCTGCGGAATTTGTGGGAAACTTCCTGAAGAAACAGACTGTAAAAAAGAATCAGTTAATCTTAATTAATCAATCAATTTTTAATGACTAAAAAATTTTCATTTGACAATTTAATGAATGAAAATTGGGATTACGTGTATGGCTATATTTTAAAGCAAACCAATAATACATATCTGTCCGAAGAAATCACAATTCAAGCATTTTCAAAAGCATTTGAAAAAATTGACTTATATGATGATAATTATTCATTTAAAACATGGATAGTATCAATTGCAAAAAATCATTTAAGAGATACAATTAGGAAAAAGAAAATTTTATTTGAAAATTTAGATCAAATTGATAGTAATATATATAAATCACATGATGATCCTGAGAAAAACCTCATAGCTAAAGAAAGTTTTAATGAATTAAATAATAAAATTGAAGAACTTAAACCTATGTACAGGGAAATTCTAAAATTAAAATATATTGAAGATTATTCTTTTAATGAAATTTCAAAAAAACTTAATCAACCAATTAATACAATTAAAATTAAAATTTTTCGTGCAAAGAAAATTTTGAATAAATTAATAGAAGATTAATGATAAGATTTTTAAAAAAATTAGGGCCAGGATTACTTTTTGCTGGAGCAGCAATTGGAGTATCACATTTAGTCCAATCCACAAAGGCTGGTGCTGAGTTTGGTTTTGGGTTAATTTGGGCATTGTTATTATGTAATTTTTTTAAATATCCATTTTTTTTCTTTGGAACAAAATATGTTCATGCTACTGGAAATACACTATTAGACGGTTATAGAGAAATTCATAAAAGTGTTTTGATTATATACTTTGTTCTTTCTCTAATAACAATTTTCACGATTCAAGCTGCTGTAACTATTGTCACAGCAGGCTTGGCAATAGAACTTTTTGGCATTACTGATAATATCACAATCTGGGCAGTAATAATAATAATTGTCTCTTATTTGATATTAGTAATTGGTAAATACAAGTTGCTTGATAACTTGATAAAAGTTATCATTTTAATTTTAGGAATTTCAACTGTTGTTGCAGTCATCGTTGCTTCATCAAATAATGAAATTAATATTTCATTCAGTCAAATAATTCCAAATGAAATGGAAGGGATAATATTTCTTGCTGCTTTTATGGGATGGATGCCTGGTCCGTTGGATATTTCTATATGGCAATCTATATGGACTAAAGAGAAATTGAAAATTGATAATAATATCAATTATAAAACATCAGTTTTTGACTTTAATGTTGGTTACTTAACCACAGTATTCTTGGGTTTATGTTTTGTTGGATTAGGAGCTTATGTAATGTTTGGGTCTGGTGAGAAATTTTCAGATCAGGGTGGTGTTTTTGCAACACAATTAATTAATTTATACACAACTAATCTAGGTGATGGAATGCTTTTCTTTATAGCAATTGCTGCATTTACAACAATGTTTAGTACCACCATAACTTGTTTAGATGCATCACCAAGAGCAATGAGTAAAACAATAAATCTTTTAAATTTTAATAAGTTAAACAGCTATGAATCTTGGATATTAATATTATCAATTGGAACCATTTCAATTTTTTTATTTTTTGTTTCAGAAATGGGAAGTCTCGTTAAAATTGCCACAATTCTTTCATTTATCACAGCCCCACTATACGCTATTAT
>Ga0255761_10000220_pt1 | contig 53380 bp, 49 predicted proteins | sample 071ome_29_FD_179961 | JGI IMG/M metagenome (GOLD analysis project Ga0255761, IMG submission 179961) | Coastal salt marsh microbial communities from the Groves Creek Marsh, Skidaway Island, Georgia - 071407BT metaG (version 2) | ecosystem: Environmental > Aquatic > Marine > Intertidal zone >... | reverse complement strand
ATCATTACCCCACAATACACCTCCACTCAAATTCTTTGAGCCAACAGGCATACCTCGGTCAATCAATATTGCATTGATACCGTTTTGGGCTAATCGGATGGCAGCACTGCTACCAGCGGGACCAGCACCAACGATAATTACATCAGCATTTTGCATATATTATATGGAGATAAAATATGATGATATATATCTTTGAAGTTTAGTAAACATGTAAGTGATATAAAAATTATTCAAATATAAATTTGAGTCAACAATATATATAAAACACTATAAAACCTATTCAGAGACTTGAATTTACTAAAATTATAAAAATATAAATACTTTATTCATTATGGAAAATATTCAACATAAATAAAAGAATATCGAATTTTTTTTATTTTTATAAGTTGGCAATGTCAAAAGCATACCAGAAAACTACCGCTAAGAAAAAAAAACCTAATGCACGCACTATTGATTTAATTCGCTCTTCTTCTTCATCTGATCTATTAGTCGGAACATTATTCTCAGTCAAATTTACACACTTCCTAATACATTCTTAATTAGATTATTATATATTTTATGCGAAGGTTCTCAAAGATTGTTAATTATTACATATGTTTTACTACTGCTTTACCAAAATCTGAGGTCGATATGGGAATGACCCCCTCTAATTCTCGTGCTAAATCATATGTAACTTCTTTAGATTTAATGGCCCCTTTGATGCCTTTATGAATTAACTCTGAGGCTTCATGCCAACCCATGTATTGCAACATAATTGCAGCACTTAGTAAGACTGATGATGGATTTACTTTATTCATACCAGTATATTTTGGCGCAGTACCGTGAGTTGCTTCTGCAACAATGACTCCAGTATCATAATTGATATTTGCACCTGGAGCCATACCAACACCTCCAACTAAAGCTGCGGCTGCATCTGAAATATAATCACCATTTAGGTTCATGGTAGTTAGCACGGAAAATTCAGATGATCGTAATAACATATGTTGAAAAATGATATCTGCAATTCGATCTTTAATTAAAATTTTTCCTTCTGGCATTTGGCCCTCATAGTCAGCCCATAACTCATCCTCAGTAACAATATATTCTCTAAATTCGTCAATTGCAACTTCATAACCCCAGTCTTTAAATCGACCTTCTGTAAATTTTTGGATGTTTCCTTTATGTACTAATGTTATTGATGGCAGATTATGCTCGATTGCATATTTTATAGATGCTCGTACTAATCGTTTTGTACCTGTGATAGATATTGGTTTAATTCCTATTCCTGAGTCAGCCCTTAAAGTCTTACCCATTTCATCAGTTAGAAAATTATAAATTTTTTCTTGTTCTGAAGTACCATACTCAAACTCAATCCCAGAATAAACATCTTCTGAATTTTCTCTGAAAATATGAAAATTAACTTCTTCAGGATACTTTATTCTACTGGGGACACCTTCAAAATATTGAACAGGGCGTAAACATGCATATAAATCAAGAATTTGTCTAATTCCAACATTTAATGAGCGAAAACCCTTCCCTATAGGAGTAGTCAATGGACCTTTTAAACTAATTAAATAGTGATTGATGGCATCGATTGTATCTTTGGGCAAGTATAATTCTCGTTGCATATCAATCGGAAGTTCACCAATTTGATCATCAGTTATTTCAGGATGATAAAATGTTCTGGCTTCATCGCCGGCATATGTTTTAAACCACGATATTTTCTTCTCCCCATTAAATGCTTTATGTACTGCTGCATCAACGGTAGGCCTTACAGCATCCATAATGTCTGGACCAATCCCATCACCATTCATGTATGTAATTATAGGATTATCAGGGACATTGAGAACGCCATTGGAGATAGTTACTCTATCCCCATTAGGGGGACTAATTTTTTCAAATTGAACCATATTTTCTATTTTTTTTTCTTTATTTAAAATTGAATGATAGATGTCATAGGATTATGAGGATAAATGAATATTGAAAATCTACCTTTGAAAAATACTTATTTAACTTAATTATATAATGATAAAAATGAAAATGAAATTGCTGACTGTGTTTATAATATTACTATTAAGTCAAACGAATTCAATATATTCAGATAATTCAACCATAGATTTTTCATTTCAAACCACAGATAGTGAAGAAAAATCCATTAGGGATTTTTATGATAAACCCTTAGTAATAGAATGGGCAGCAAGTTGGTGTAATGCATGCAAGAAAAATCAAGAAGCAATAAATGAAATTTATTTAGATTTTATCGACGATATTAATTTTGTTTCAATTTCGGTTTCAATATCGGAGGATACTATTGATGATGTTAAAAGAATGAAACAAAACAGAAACTACAATTGGACATTTGGTTTAGACATAAACAGGGTGAGTGATAAATATCAAGTTTTCAATGGCTATACATGGTTAGTTGATACATCTGGACAAATATTAGAAAGATGGAATGGAACTTTAATTAGTGCGGAGATACTGATTGAAAGTTTTGAGAGAAATTTACAAATAACAAATGGACAATATTCAAGTGAGAGTAATATGTCACATAGTTCATTAATTTCATTTTCAACAATTTTTATTCTATCAATTATTTGGAGAAAAAGTAGATGATCACATATGCCATTGCAATTAGTGCAATAACATTAGGATTTCTTACAAGTATTTCACCATGTTTATTCCCAATTTTACCTACATATGTAGCCTATTTGTCAAATAGTAAAAATGGCAGATATGTTAATTTGGTTTTTGCGTTTTTGGTGACTTTAGGAATATTGTCTGTGTTTTTGTTTGTTGGATTAGTTTATTCATCTATTATCGGATTTTTTTCATCAAATTATGAGAATTCGCAGATAATACAAGGAATAGTATTAGTTATCCTCGGGGGCCTAATATTGGTGAATTATACCATTTCATTTGAAGGGTTAAACAAATTAAGTGATTTTAGTAATCGAATTATAAATAGATACGATAATAATTTTTTGATTAGCTATTTTATAGGGCTGTCATTTACAATGTTAGCCGCACCTTGTGCGATAATTTATTTTGGCACAGTATTTACTTTAGTACCAAACAGTAGTATGATGATATCGATATTATTATTAACTCTTTATTCTTTTGGAGCAGGCCTGCCTTTTTTTATGGTGAGTGGAATATTCCCTATTATACAAGATTTGTTAATAAGTAAAAGAAATAATATTAGAAATTACGTCTCGATATTTTCTGGCATATTGATAATAATTACAGGTTTAATTCAATTTTTTGATGGTTTAAATTTAATTGAACTAAATTATTTATAATTAGAATTCATTATGGTTACAGTGAAATAATATATTATTAAAAATTTACTAGAATATGGAAAAAATTGAATCTCCTTTGAAGAGATTATTTGAATATTCAAAACTGTATTCTATGAAAATATATACTGCAACATTATTTTCAGTATTGAATAAATTATTCGATCTTGCACCACCCATATTGATTGGTGCAGCAGTAGATATAGTCGTAAGGAGAGAAAACTCAATATTTTCTAATTTTGGCATATCCAACTTGATAGACCAATTAATATTTCTAGCAATATTAACATTAATAATTTGGCTGAGTGAGTCATTATTTGAATATTTATATAAAATCCAATGGAGGAATTTGGCACAAATTATTGAACATAAATTAAGAATGGATGCGTACGACCATATACAAAGATTAGATATGGAATGGTTTGAAGACCAAAAATCAGGAGGATTAATGTCTATTCTCAATGATGATGTAAATCAACTTGAGAGATTTTTGGATAATTCTGCAAATGCATTAATTCAAGTAACAGTGACTGTTATTTTCATCACATTATCTTTTTTCGGAGCAAATTTAATTATTGGAGGAATTTCTCTTATCCCCATACCCATCATAATTTATTTTTCATTTAAATTTCAGAAAAGCTTAGAACCAAGATATAAAGAGGTCCGAAATACTGTAGGTCTATTAAATTCGCACCTTTCCAATAATCTCTCAGGTATAACTACAATTAAATCATATACCAATGAAAAATTTGAGTCTGAGAGAGTATCAAAATCATCAATGGATTATCAATTAGCAAATTCAGATGCGATTAAATTTAGTTCTGCATTTTCTCCTTTAATTCGAATTATCATTGTTACTGGATTTATTGGGATGCTGATTGTTGGAGGAATATTTACTATAAATGGTGAAATGGAAATCGCAGTATATAGTGTAGTAATATTTTTGATACAAAGACTACTATGGCCTTTGACATCATTAGGTGAAACATTCGATCAATATCAAAGAGCGATGGCGAGTACAACAAGAATATTAAACTTATTAGATACTCAACCACTAATTTTAGATGGAGAGGTGAATTTAGAGGAAGAAGTAAAAGGAGAAATAATTTTTGATGATGTCAATTTTGACTATCCATCTAGAAATAATATTTTGAGAAAATTATCTTTCAAAATTGAAGGAGGAAAAACGATAGCATTTGTAGGAAGTACTGGAGCTGGAAAATCAACAATTATAAAATTACTATTAAGATTATATGATCCGCAATCGGGTACTATTTCGTTAGATGGTCATAATATAAAAGATCTGAAATTGAATGAATTGAGATCTTCAATAGGGATAGTACCTCAAGAGACATTCATTTTGGATGGTACTATTAGAGAAAATATATTATATGGAAATCATAAAGCTACAGAGAATGACATTTTAGAGGCATCTAAAATTGCAGAACTTGATCAATTTATTTTGAGTTTGGATGATAAATACGAAACTTTAGTAGGAGAAAGAGGGCAAAAACTTAGTGGAGGACAAAAACAAAGACTATCAATTGCGAGAGCAGTTTTAAAAAATCCACCAGTTTTGATTTTAGATGAGGCAACAAGTTCGGTGGATAATGAAACTGAAGCTGCAATACAAAGATCACTTGAAAAAATAATTAAAGGAAGATCAACAATATTGATTGCTCATCGACTATCTACAATTGTAAATGCAGATAAAATTTATGTATTGGAAAACGGAAAGATAAATGGAGAAGGAACACATTCTGAATTACTTGTAAATAATGAGACTTATGCGAAATTATGGAATGTTCAAACTGGACAAAAAATGGAATTAAAGAAGTAGTCTAAAAATTGAATTTATAAAAAGCCAAAATTATTGGACTTATGGGTTTACTTAATAAAATTGCACCAATTGCCAACGCGTTAATTATAGACAATGAAAATAAAATAAAAGAAATTAAGACCCAAGAATTATATGACAAAAAAGAAGTTACTATTTTTTATTTTTTTCCAGCAGCATTTACGGGAGTTTGTACGAAATCAAGTTGTGCGCTAAATGATGATATTAAGGAATTCGAAAAATTTGAATCTCAAATATATGGAATATCTGTTGATTTACCTTTTAGTTTGGTTAGTTTTATGAAGAAAAACAATATATCCTACCCTTTAATTTCTGATTTCAATAAAGAAATGATTATTTCATTTCAAATAAAAGATAATTCATTCTATAATTTGAATGGAGTTGCGAAAAGGTCTATTTTTGTGATACATAATGGAAAAATTACATATGAGTGGATAGCGGAAAATCCTGGTATTTATCCTCCATTTGATGATTTGAAATTACATTTAATAGAATTAAATAATAAGAGTTGATTTATTTTGATTGCACCTGAATTATTACTAAGAACTACTATTGTTGAAGATTATTCAAAAAATAGTATTCAAGCAAGTATAGATGATTTAATTGAGCACCTAAAAAGTTTCCCAGGTGTTATTTGGAATGCATATTCCCAGAAATATGGAGTAATGATAAAAGAGTTTCCTTATGAGGCTAGAAATGGATTTTTTATAGATTTGAATACTAGAACATGCACACATAGATTCATATCAAAAGGTATCATGAGAAGAGATAAATTATTTGAAGAAGATATATACAAACAATTAGTGCCAAAAATATATAGACCAAATTGGTTTGATACTAATGATGCGATTAGATCATATGCAATCATTATAACAAATATTGAAAAATTAGAAGAAGAGGTATCAGTATCTAATTTTGGTTTGTTTAATAGTTGGGGAAAAGTTTCTAATAGTGATGAATTTCACCACCCGAGACTTATAAAAGCATCATGGAAAGAAAATTTATAGAAAAATATTTAATTGTTTTTTCTGTTGTTTTTTAAACGTTTCAAAAATTCATCCTTCGATATAGATTCTTCGAATAAAATTTTTGAATAGTAGGCTAAAAATATGACAGTTACTAATAGAAATACACCATAATAGAAGAAATTAAAAGATCTTTGAAAGTCTTCAGCAAATATTTCTAACGTATTTTGAGCGATTTTAATAAGTTCAATGGCACCAGTATAATTTAAATTTAAGGCTTCAAGTTTGGCATTATCTGTTATACTATTTATGATTTGTATATTTGATTTTTCTAACCAAAAATAATAATCATAATATTGACTTTGTATTATTGAAGATAATTCATAATCTAATTCAGACATAAATGAGATATAATGTCTTCTTTGTAATTGGTCAATTTCTACTTGGTTGAATTGATAATTCCAATTTGATGATACACCATATGAAGACATAGGGCTCTCTATTTGAGAAGAGATATTATCCGCCAAATTTGCTAACCCAAAATTTTTCCCTAATACTTGAAGACTTCTTGATAATGAGTCCCAAGTAGAAACTTCATTATTTTCAATTTGATACCAATCAGATAATGAGTCCATTGAAAACCCTATTTCACCAACATTATATTCTACGAGTTTGTTTGTCGGGTTGCCATTTTGTGTTAGGTTCATCATATACCTCCTTTCTGAGTCTGCGAATAAAACAATAGAATAGTAATATTGAGAGGGGTATTTTGAGTGATAATTATTTCGGATGATATTTTTAAATGCCTCTGCAAAATTAAAATCAACAATTATTGTTGATTGATTATCAATGATTTGTGTATAATCATTCAGTAGTTTGACCAATGTAGGTACATCATTGATATCTGAGTTAATTGCTTTTTGATTTATGGTGAAATAAGGAAATAGATTTTCAACCTGCAATTCAAAACCTTGATATACCGAAGATCTTGCTGCAAAGGAATAAATAGGATCAGAAGTATCATTAGAGATAACTATTCGATCTAATTGTATTGTGCTTTCCGTTGATAAGAGATTAAAAGATTGTGGACTACCAAGGATACATGTTTCAATAATTTTATTGACATATAGCAAGCTATAATCATAATATTCTTGATCTGAAAATTGATTTTTGGCATGTCCAAAGTAAGGAGCAATTGCCGTTGGATCAACTACTATTGACCTTGGTGAGATATGGATAACATTTCTCATATCTTGACTCAAAGAATTTATAGATGAAGTTAATCCGTGATTAAACCAATATGAGATATCATTTCCGGAGTAATAATTTAAATCTAATAAATGGATAGAGTAGGTATTTTCAGAGCTATAATAAATAAATTTATCTTTGACTTCGGCAGATGGGATTTGTATACCTGTAAAATTACCAATATCAGCAAAATTAACATTTACATTTGAATTATTAAGTAAACTTGCAGAAAAGTTTTCTTTTAACTCTGATGTGTGTGAGATAAAGGTGTAATCAATTTTATTATTTAAGCCATAGAAATTATTATTTAAACGGACTTGCCAAATATCTGTTGAATTATTACGTGGATATTTTGATTCTTGAATGATATTTGGATGTACATTTGTTTCCAAAAATTCTTTTATTCCATCTCGATCAGACCAAACATGGATTTCTATGGGAATAGTAATTTCCATTTCGTTTAGATAGGATGGAAAATTATTAGTTTCTATGGACTGAGAAGGGATAAAAACAAAAATCAATAAAAAAGTAATACTCAACCCTAAGAGATTATGTTTATTCACTATAATTTGATTAATTATCTAAATAAATTAAATGTATTGTAATTTTCTAATTATCCTATGTATTTTGTATCAAAATCCTTCACTGCTACTGACCAAGGATACTTTTTGGAAATATTATGTAGTACTGAGACTACTTTTTTCTTTTCATTTGTATTTTCATAAAATAATAATCTGACTTCTCCACCTCTACTCCTTTTTAACTTTTGATAAACAGTTTTTGTGGTACGTACTAAATCAAATATTATTAACATATCTGCTTCGGGAATATCTAAATCACGCTCGCCTACATTGGATAAAATAGCTACACTTTGCGTATTTGATTTACGAAAATCTTCTAATTGAGTAATTCGCTGATTTTGTGGTACTTGACCAGTAATAATAATTGTTTGTAAACCTGAATGGTCTAATAAGACAGCCAATAATTCAACGGTATCTATATATGAACACAGAATTATTGATTTTTTATAATTCTTGACTAATTCTTTGACTGCTAAAAATTTACCAGGTAATCGAGGAAGTGTATTTTTTAAAAGGTGTTTAGACAAACCATAATTCAATAAATGACGATATGATGAGTCACCAGACATTGACCAAAGATACTTACGAACAAGATAACCTCTATGAAATTTTTGACTTATGATGGGTGGAATTGGAAGTGGACCAAATAATTTTGAGAGATCTCTTTTTATCTCATTATAGAAAGAAATATTATCTTCTCGAATATAATTTAAAATTGTATTTTTAGCTTTTTCAATTTGACTATCTAATATTTCTGAAATCTCGGTCATTCTGGAGTCGAAAATACCTGTTGGAATTATATCACTTATATTTACAAATTTACCAATGTCAGTGTCATTCAACATATTCATTGTAATTAATTTTGTATTGCTATGAAAATATGTAATTAATGAATTTAATTCATCAATTATTTTTAATTGGAAATCATCAACAATATAGTGCTCATCACGAAGAGTACCAGACATTCCAATCAATGATCGTTTTTGAAAAATAGGTATTAGAAAAGAATATGGTTGTTTAAGAGCACTAGTATATGACATACGTCTAATTATTTGATCAACTTCATTTATTATGATTAAATCAAACTTATTAATTGATTGAGGATATTTTTTGATTGTATTTGATATTGTTTGAGGTAAACAGAGTATAATTCTTTTTGTATTCATGATATATGAGCGATATTGACTATTCATTCTACTATCAACAACAGCAATATCATTGGAATTGGTTATAGATTTTAGATACTCATATGTTTCATATAGTGATGTAGATGCTTGCAAAATTAATAGAATATTTTTATTATAAAATATGTCAAACAATAGAGAGTATTGTAAATATCTTTTACCCAAACCACAATCTAACTCTATGATCACATTTTGTTTTTTTTCAATACTATCAGAGGTAATATCTAATATTCTTTTTTGATACTCCCTTGGTTTGAAAGATATTTTTTGCATATTAATCCTTATGATTTTTCATTTATATATGAGCAGGGACCACTTTAAAACTGATAATCAAAAATAATATGATAAAAATTCATTAAAAAGTTTTGATTAATTGTAATTGTTAAATGACTGTATTTATAGATATCCAATATTCATATAACTTAGATTGATGGATAAATATGAGCCCCAAAAATGGTTTGTTACGGGTGCTTCTGGTTTGGTTGGTTATTCAGTCACAAAATGTTTAAGAGAGAAAAATTATGATGTAATTTGTTTGGTAAGAGAAACAACAGATAAAACCAAAATTAGCAAAATAGAGAAATTAGGAGCAAAAGTGGTGTATGGTGATTTATTGGATAATATAAAATATCAACAGGCATTGGGAGAGTGCGATGTAGTAGTACACACTGCAGCTTCTGTGAGATCAAAATTTCCAGAAAAATACTGGGAAATAAACGTGGAGGGAACTAAAGCAATTTGTCAAAGTATGAGTGATGAGAATGTAAAAAGATTAGTTCATATCTCAACTTGTGGAGTATATGGTCTTACAGGCTTAGAGGAGACAGATGAAACATTTCAACCAATTCCAACATCAGATTATAGAGAGAGTAAATATCAAGCCGAAAGAGTAATTTTGGATGAATTTGGAAATGAAATAAATGCGACGATTATCAGACCTCCTTATATCTTTGGCGACTCAAAAATGGAAAGACATGTGTATAGTACTTTGTTAAGTGGAGTTCCAAAAAAAATATCATTCAAAATTTTTAAAAAAAATCCATATATAGGATTTGCACATGCTGAAGATATAGCAGGATTTGTAGTGAGGGTAGGATGTGAATACAAAACAAAATCAGAAATATATAATATCCAATCATTGAAGATACAATTGAATGATCTTTTAGATTCTGCTTATGATGCCTTGAATATTAATCCAATGAGAATCGTAGTTCCATATTCAATAATTGTAATAATAACATTTATTTTAAATTTAGTATTTAAAGTAACAAATAATAAAAAAGACATATTTAATCGTCTTAAATATTTAAACAATAATTGGATATTCTCAACTAAAAGAGCAGAGAATGAACATGGGTTTAAGGCAAAATATACAGATAAAGATGAATTAAGAAAACTAATTGAACAGTATGCGGCAAATAATAATTTAAGGTTAAATGATTAACAAATAGATTTGAGTCGTGTATTTCGTTTTACAAACTTGAGTGTTTCTGCAAAAAATACTAATAATATTGACATAGAGGCGACCCAAGTCCATTCTTGAAAAGATAATGAAACAATACCAAATATATCACCAAAAAAACTAAAGTTTTGATTTAGAATACTGGAGACCCATAAATCTCCTTGAATAATGAAAACTTGCAATGCAACTGAAAAAATTACAGTGTATATTAATACTTTATTTGCGAAGAAGTTTTTATTTAATATAGACAAAGTATCTTCTCTTACATTTATAGCATGTGAAAATTGTGAAAAACCTAAAATACAAAAAGCGATGGTTCTGGCTCTTTCAAGTCTCATTTGTTCAGAGATAACTGCTCCATTAAGAAGTATATCTGTATCAATAAATAAGATATATGATCCCAAAGTTACCAAACTCATGAACGAACCAAATAAAACTATATGATTGATTCTTTCTTTATTAAGTAAACTTTCAGTTGGATCTCGAGGTTTCCTTAACATGATATTTTTACTTGGAGGGTCGACACCTAAAGCAAGAGCAGGAACTCCATCTGTGACAAGATTTACCCATAATATTTGTACAGCGATTAAAGGGGTGTCATAACCTAAGATGATACCTAAAAATATAACTACAATTTCTGCAGTATTACTTGATAGCATATATCTTATGAATTTAGTCATATTATCATATATTCCACGACCCTCCTTTATGGAGTGTACAATGGTGGTAAAATTATCATCTTCCAAAATCATATCTGCGGTTTCTTTTGTGACATCAGAACCAGACCCCATTGCAATACCGACGTCTGCACCTTTAAGTGCAGGAGCATCATTAACTCCATCACCTGTCATTGATACAATTTCCCCTTGATTTTTTAATGCTCTTACAATTCGTAATTTATGAGTAGGGGATATACGAGCGAAAACATTAACATTATTAATTTGATTTAAAAGAGCTTCATCATCCATATCATCTAATTCTTTTCCTTCAATTGCGATATCATTATCTTTTGATATACCGATCTGTTTTGCAATGGCTACTGCAGTTTTTTTGTGATCGCCAGTTACCATCATTACTCTGATACCGGCTTTATTACATACCTCGACTGCTTGTTTGACACCATCTTTTGGTGGATCAATCATACCCATTAAACCAACAAATACCAAATCTTTTTCAGATTCTTCAAAACTTACAAATTTTGATTTTATTTTAGCATAACCAAAACCCAATACTCTAAGTGCTTCATCAGCTAAATTGTCAACAGTATTCTGAATTTGTTTTTTCAATTCGTTGGTAAAAGAAATGGGACCATTTCCTAAGTCAATATAATTTGCATTGTTAATTAATATTTCAGGAGCACCTTTTGAAAATACATATTCTCCATTATCTTTAATATTTTTTACATACACACTCATTTGTTTTCTTGTACTATCAAATGGCATTTCATCTAATCGTTCAAATCCACTTCGAATATCTATTTTATCATTGATTTGATCAACTATTCTAACTAAAGCTAATTCTGTTGGATCTCCTATAATCTGATTTTCTTTAATTTCAGCATTGTTACATAGTGTTGCGGATAGAATCAAATTATCTTTTTCGATACTTTTACTAAGATATTCATTAGATGGAGTGATTTTTATTTCTCCATCTACAAAATTGACTAATTTTTTTACTGTCATTTGATTCAAGGTAAGTGTACCGGTTTTATCGGTTGCGATAGTGGTGATTGAACCTAAGCTTTCTACTGCAGGTAATTTCTTAACGATTGCATTTCGTTTAGCCATTCTTTGTGTCCCTAAGGCCAATGCTAATGTTATTACGATAGCAAGTCCTTCAGGTATAGCGGCCACTGCTAAACTTACTGCAATAATTAAAAAATGCATAAATGAGTCACTAAATGTTTCAGTTGAGGGCCGTGTTAAAACTCCATAAGCCACCATGAATATCATTAAACCAAAAATTATTACACTCAAGCGTTTACCAAAATTATCTAATCGTATTTGTGTTGGTGTTGGATCTTTTGAAATTTCTTGGACTGATTTTGCAATTTTTCCCATCTCTGTATTCATCCCAGTTTTGGTAACAAGCGCTTTTGCTTTTCCAAATGTAACATGTGTACCCATGTAAATAGAATTTAAACGATCACCTAATGAGTAGTCTTCGGGAAATATTTTAAGTGCATCTTTTTGAATTTCCAATGACTCTCCTGTGAGTTGAGCTTCCTCTGTGCGTAAATTTATTGTCTCTATTAATCTTGCATCAGCTGGTATTCGATCACCTTGTTTAATTTGAATTATATCACCAGGTACTAATTCAGTGGTTGGGATTTGAGTCTCGTTTCCTTCACGAATTACACGGGTAGTTGAAGTGACCATTTTTTTCAATGCATCTATTGCTTTATCGGCCTTCCATTCTTGATATACCCCCATAATTGCATTTATGATTAAAATAATAGATATCAATATAGCATCTGCAAAACCTTCTTGCTCAATGAAGCCAATTATACCGCTGATTAAAGCAGCGATTATTAAAATTATAATAAGAACGTCTTTGAATTGGTTGATAAATATATCAAAAATAGTTTCTTTTTCCTCTTCGACTAAAGCATTAGGGCCATGGATAGACCTTTGTTGGCTAACTTGTGAACTATTTAGACCATTAATGTTTGATCCTAATTTGTTAAGAGCATCAGATTCAGATATTGAATGATATGGGAAATTGTTAGGGGGGACAAGAGTATTATTATTTTCCATAATAAAATTCACACCTATATTTTACGAGATTGTGTTCATTTAGAATAACTAATATGTAAAGCAAAGTTTACACCACAATACTCAATCTTTTGTAATCTCCACTGATAGTGGTACTATTTAGTCTATATGTTAATATCAAATAAATATTAATCAAATATTAATCAAATATGTTGATAATTGAATTTTAAATATTTTTAAGTTCAAATAAAATGTCATTTGTCATTTCGGAAGGTACTGGCAAACCTAAATAATTTAAGATAGCAGGGGCAATGTTTGACAACCCTTTATCATGATAAATTTGAACCATATTATCGGTTATTAAAAAAGGGACTTTATTTGTGGTGTGAGCAGTATGAGGAGTATCACCATCAAGCATTTTTTCTGAGTTCCCATGATCTGATGTTATTAATAATGTGTAACCATACATTTTTGTTAATTTATATATTTCTGAGAATGCGTCATCTGTGGCCTTTAATGCTTTAATAGTAGCTTCAATACTACCGGTATGGCCAACCATATCAGGACATGCAATGTTGATGACAATGAATGGGTATGATTTAACTTTTAATTGAGTTTTTAGTGATAAGACAATTTGTTCAGTTGACATTGAGGGTTTTAAATCATATGTTGGAATTTTAGGACTCTCAACTAATATACGGTCTTCTAACTCAAATGGATCTTCCAATCCTCCATTTAAAAAATAAGTAACATGCGCATATTTTTCAGTTTCAGCAATATGTAGTTGAGGAAATTTATGTTTATTAAGAACCTCTGCGATTGAATTCTTAATTTCTGCTTTTTTAATAATTGTGGGTAAACTCCAATTTTCGTTATATTGAGACATAGTAATAAATAATAAATTTTCGATTTTTTTGGTTTTAAATTCAACATTATAATTTATTGCTTGAGTAAGTTGTCGTGCACGATCTGGTCTAAAATTGAAGAATAAAACTATATCACCGGAATTGATTTTGGAATAATCTTTTCCTATAATAGGTTTTAAAAATTCATCAGTTTCATTATTATCATATCTATTGGAGATCGTTGAAATGAAATCATTTGAGGACTCTCCTATACCATGGATTAAGCAGTCATAAGCGATTTTTGTACGATCCCATTTATTGTCACGATCCATAGCATAATATCTACCAACTAATGATGAAAGATGAGCATTTTGATATTTTTTCATATATTCAATTAAGGTTCCAACATATTCTAAAGCGCTATTTGGTGAGGTATCCCGACCATCTGTGAATCCATGTATGAATATATTTTTACTAATAGAGTGTAGAGTGTCAATCAAGGAGTATAAATGATTTTGTGAGCTATGAACATTACCCTCACCTAATAGACCGATTAAATGAATGTTACCTGAATAATTAGATAAATGGGTATTAATATCTTGATAAATTGTACTAGATGAGAAGTCATTATTATTAAATAATTTATTTAATTTTTCTAATGATTGATAGGATACTCTTCCTGTACCTATAGTGAGATGACCAACTTCACTATTACCCATAATACCTTTAGGTAACCCCACATGCACTCCGGAAGCATTTAACAAAGTGTTAGGATATTGTGAACATAATTTTTCCCAAAATTTTAATTTTGCTAATTTTACTGCATTTCCTCTTTCATTTATTTCATAACCAAAACCATCAACGATAAGTAACAAAATTTTTTTTGATGGTTCCATATATATTCAAATTGAAATTTAGTAATATCTAAATTTAATTATAATAACTATTTAAGATGTCAATCAATAAAATATAATTGATCTCAATTTAGAAATAATAATTAGATTGATTATTCATAATAACAAATATTGATTAATTATTAAAATAAAATTTAGTAAGAAGATTTTTTGAAATTGATTTAATTTCAAATATCCACGGACGAGAGCATAAATGAGTAAAGAAGTGAATTATGAAAAATTAAAGAAAAGAATTAGGGATTTAGAAGATCATAATCAAAATTTAAAAGAAAAAAATAATACGCTAAGAAAAGAAAATTTACAATTAAAAGAAACTATGTTAAACATGAAAAAGATTGATGAAAAAGATATTTCCTTAAAATCAAATTTGGCATTACTAAGAATATTCGCATCATTAGGACCAGAAAGTTTTGAGATTTATAATGTTTTACAAAAATATAAAACAATAAATCTGAGGAAATTATCTATGCAGATTGGTATCTCATCACAAGTTGCATTAAATTTAATCGTGAGACTTATGGAACATGATTTAGTAGGCTTGCAAAATAACTTGGTAGATGTGAATAACCCTGTTGTATCACTTTTATGATAGTAAATGAAAATGTTCGATATGCATACTCAATATTTTAATAAATAAATCTTAATATGATTAATTATGGATAAAAATGAATATCACAGACGCAGAGAGAAATTGTTTGAGACCATAGGTGATGGAGTTGCGATATTACCTGCATATGATTATAAAACTATGAGTAATGATGTGCATTATGAGTTTAGGCAACAATCTGATTTTTTATATTTTACAGGCTTTGAGGAACCAAATTCGGTAGCATTATTTGAGGGGGGAAATGAAAAAAAATACAGTTTATTTGTACCCAAAAAAGACAAAAATTTCGAAATATGGAATGGTAGAAGATATGGCGTTGAGGGAGCAATCAAAATATTTGGAGCAGATGAGGCATTTCAAATAGAAGAATTTGAAAAGAAATTTAAAGAAATTATAAAAAAATATACGGATGTATCATTTCCCAAAGGTGAAAATGTAAAATTCGAAAATTTAGTCCTATCAATAATATCGAATGTATCAAAATCCAAAGAAAGACAAGGCCAAGATCCGATAAATATAACAGATTTAACTTATGATTTACATAAAATTAGATTAATTAAATCAGAATATGAGTTAAATATCATTAGAAAATCAGCGGAGATTTCCTCAAAAGCAATGATATTGGGTATGAAAGTAACAAAGGTAGGCATGAAAGAGTCTGATGTGGAAGCAGTGATTGAGTATCAATATGCCAAATATGGTGCTGTAAGACCAGCATATCCAAGTATAGTGGGTGCGGGAGAAAATGCAACAATATTACATTATATAAAAAATAATGATTACTTAAAAAATAATGATCTATTATTAATTGATGCGGGAGCGGAGTACTTAGGTTACGCTAGTGATATAACTAGAACATGGCCAATAAATGGCAAATTCACTGATGAGCAAAAAGAAATATATGAAATCGTTCTAAATTGTCAAAAAAGATGTATAGAAGCAGTTAAACCAGGTGTTACAATAAATATTTTACAAAAATTAGCAGTTGAAGAAATATCAAAGGGATTATTAAAACTTGGACTTGTTGAAGGCGATCTTTCAACGATCATAGATGAAGAGAAATATAAAAGATATTTTATGCATGGTATAGGGCACTTTTTAGGATTAGATGTACACGACACATCAATGTTAGGTAGAGATTATGAATTAACTGAGAATTCATATATCACAATTGAACCTGGAATTTACATTCCTAATGAAGATGATATACCAATAGGATATAGAGGAATTGGAATAAGAATTGAAGATGATATTTTAGTGACAGTGAATGGAAATGAAAACCTTACAAAAAAAGTCCCTAAAGAAATTAGTGAAATTGAAAGAATTGTTGGAACTATAGAAATTCCGTAAGCTAATATTTTATTTTAAACCAATATATTCTATTTCGGATATAATAATATTAAGCAAATTTTCGACTTCTGTTTGAACTTTATCTATATAATCGCCGATATCAGATTCTCGATCCATCCAAGTGCTTTTAAAATTAAAAATCATTTCTAAGTCACCACTAATGCCAAAATAATCTACACTTAAATTTGGATCTCTATTTGGTTCAATTTTATTTATCTCGGAAATACAGTTATAGGCATTTGAGTCAATCTCAGATAATTCCATTTTTTCATATTCATCATCATAATTATTTATTAATCCTCTAAACATATAGTAACGGACATAATTTCCAGAAGTAGACATGATATAAACCTAAATTGAAGGAGTTCCTTTTTGATTAGATTGTTTCCTTTTTTGCTTTTGTACTAATTTTTGATTAGAAGTATTTAGGACTTCATCGAATTTATCTGCTACATGAGAAAATTCTGGTACTAATGCAGCTCTTAAAACTTCAGCGAAGGATTTTACAGGAATAATCTCTACCTTGTCCATTAATTCTTTGTCGATATGTAAATCATCTATATTTTGAAATGGAATTATTACACGATTGATTCCTAATCTTATGGCTGCTTCAGTTTTATAAGTTGCACCCCCAATTGGTAAAACATTACCTCGTACACTCAAAGAACCGGTCATTGCAGTATCCATTCTAACAGGAGCATTTTCTATGGCGGAAACGACTGCGGTTGCAATTGTTATTGACGCAGAGTCTCCCTCGACACCCCCATAAGATCCAACAAATTGAATATGAATATCTAAATTAGAGATATCTTTACCCATGTATTTTTTTATTAGAGCAGAGACATTTTGAACTGATTCTCGGGCAATTACTCTTAGTTGACCTGTTGCTACTATATTACCTGCACCAGATCTATGAGTTGGGGTTATTTCTGCCTCGATTGGCATTACTTTCCCAGAAGAATTCCCAATTACCGATAAACCGTTAACTCTACCTACAATTTTTTCATCTGCGATTAACATTTCATAATCTTTCATACGTGAGATCATTTGATTGGATAATTGATTTTCAAGAGTTATAGCTAATGATCTTGCATCCAAAACTTCTTGTGGACCGACATATTCTAAGTTACGCTCTATTGCCAAATCACCTGCAGCTCGTATTAAACCACCGAGCTCTCTTAACATTAATGTTAATGAATTTTTACGGCCTGATCTGCGTCTTGCCTCAATTATAACGACTTCAACTGCATCTTTAGTAAAGTGAGGGATTTTATGATCTTTTGAAACTTCTTGAGCTACGAAACGAGCTAATTTACGTCTATTTGATAAATTATCGGGCATAGTTTGTTGCATTACAATTTCATAACCTCCACCTCTAATTCTTGATCGTAAAGCAGGATGTAAATTTCGAATAGTTTCTTCATTTCCTGCGGCGACTAATACAAAATTACAAGGAACAGGATCTGTTCTGACCATAGCTCCAGAAGATAATTCTGATTGACCTGTAATTTGAAATTGTCGTTCTTGTAGTGCAGTAAGTAGTTGTTGTTGAGTCTTGATGTGAAAAGTACCAATTTCATCAATATACAAGACACCCTTGTTTGCTCTATGTATTAATCCAACTTCTACTCTTTCATGGGCAGGTGTGCCTAACCCACCTGATTGAAACGGATCATGCCTTACATCACCTAATAATGCACCACTATGGCTCCCGGTTCCATCAACAAAAGGTGCAGTATTTTCTTCGGAGTTATCAACAATAACTTTTGGTACTAGTATTTCGCTTCTGGATCTAACATTATTTAATATCATAAATGCAATGATACCCACGAATATACTTCCTAATATGGTAGGAACTCGAGCATCTCCTTCAGGAGAGAATATACTGCCTAAAACAATTATCAACAAAGGTATAATAATAGATAATAATGATCTAACATTTTCTCCTTTTTTTGATTGCTCTATAGCTGCATCTACTTTTGTTCGACCTTCGCCAGATGGTAAAGTGACTATTTTGGGATTATTAGTATTTTCAGGATTTGCGACTACCAATATATCCTCTAATTCATTTTGAGGTAACATTTCTGCTAAAGCAGCACCTAATAAACTCTTTCCTGTACCGGGTTCTCCAATTAACATCACATGTCTTCTTTGAGCGGCGGCTTTTTTCATTATATTTGTTGCTTCATCTTGCCCAATTACTTGATCTACAATTTTATTTGGTATTGATATTTCTCCAGTATGATTGAATTCTATATCTAAAATCATGTTATCATTTGGTTCTGACATTTTTATTGCACCTACTACATATTAGGAATATATTTTTCCTATGTAATTATAATAACTTGAACATTAAAAAATACGTGTGTATAGGTAGAAGTAACTTTATTGATAAAAATTAGATTATTAATTATAACAAGTGAATACATATGGCAAATTAAATGGAAAAAATGAAAAAGATAATAACAGTTGACCTAAATATATTTGGATAATAAGAATTTAAATATAGATGTGCAGATTATAACAGGGCCGACAGGAATTAAAATTTCTAAGAAAATAGCTGCAGAATTAAATTGTGAATTAGTGGTACCGGAGTTCACTACATTTCCTGATGGAGAGTCATTTTTTTCTTTAAAAAGTAAAGTAGACAAAGAGGTATTGATAGTTCAATCTTGCTATTATCCACAAGATACTAATTTATTCATATTATTAAATTTAATAAGTAATGTAAAAAGGTTGGGTGCTGAAAAAATTCAAGTGTTTGTTCCCTATTTATGTTATGCAAGAGCGGATCGAGAAACTAAGGATGGGGATTCAATTTCAATTGAAACTGTTTTGAATTTATTTATTGGCGTTGGAGTTCAGCACTTAATTACATTAGATGTTCATAATGAAAAAGCTTTGAAGAAAACTAGTCTAAAGGTAACAAACATATATCCTTCTAATTCGATTGCAAATTATCTGAAAAAATATAAGTTAAATTTTAAAGATATACAGGTAATAGCCCCAGATGAGGGCGCCTTAGAAAAAGCTAAGAATTTAGCAGAAAAAATAGAAACATCATATTCTACACTAAAAAAAATAAGATCACCAGATGATGGAGCAGTTACGATATCGATGGGGAGTACTAAAATAATTAAAAAAGAAGTTATTTTAGTTGACGACATAATTAGTACTGGACAAACTTTGATTGAGGCAAGTAACCTTCTAAAAATTAAAGGAGTTGAAAAAATACATTATATGATAACACATTCATTAAGCGATGAGGCGATAGATCATTTAAGGGAAATTGGAAATGGTTTAATTGCAACTTCAGACTCAACAAATTCAATATTACCAACATTTTCTGCAGTCAAGGATTTAATGAAGGTAATTTAAATGTCAGAGTGGTTATTACGAATATCTAATGAATATAGAAATTTGTCTGAAATTGAAATAAGAACTCTTTTAGGAAGTAAAAATCTGAAAAAGTTAAATGAAGTATTATTTTTATTTGTTGGAAATAAAAATCAACTAAATGAGATTTTTAAGAAGTCTGCATCTGTTAAATGGATTTTATATGAACCTATAACTATTCCAATAGATGAGATATTTAATAATGTTAAAATCAATAATTTAGATTTTGAGGTACAGAGTTTTGCTGTTGAAACTGAAACAATTTTTGAAAAAGAAAATGAAATATCAACTTCACGATTGAAAATGAGATATGGAGATCTAATAAAAAATAAGTATAAAAATATGAAAGTTGATTTAAAAAATCCTCAAATAAAATATATGATTATAATTGTGGGTAGGAAATCATATCTTGGTTGGAGGTATTATGAAATGAATAATAGGATGAAACAATTAACTATGGCACCTAAAAATCTACCATTTGGAGGAGGTGGAGCGATGAAACCCTATTTTGTTAAATTATTAGTGAACTTATTAGAAAATGATAGTGATATAATTTTAGATCCTTTCTCAGGACATGGGGGAATCTTAAGAGAAATTGAAAATTCTGGATATCAATGTGTGGGGTTTGAAATATCATACAAAATCATTAGAGAGTCATTAATAAACAATAAATACAATAACAAAAATAATATTTCGTTGATAGTGTGTGATGCATTAAAAGCTCCTTTAAGAAAAAATGCAATTAAACAAGTAGTAACTGACCCACCATATTTCATACAAACTTCGACGAAAGCAAATATTAAAGAAAAGATTGTAGATAAGTGGCTGATTGATCAAAAATATAAGTAAGTAATTTTTGCATTTCCTAAGCGCACGAAGGTAGATATACCAAAGAATTATAAAATTGTTGAAGAAGTGGATGAATATATACATAGATCTTTAACTAGAGTGATACGTATTTTGAGTGAGCAGATATGAGTGGTGCAGAAATAACTATAACTTGTTTGGGATCTGGTGGTGCGATACCTCCGAATGGAAGGTACCATTCAAGTATTGCTGTTCGACATCAACATGGTCTTATTTTATTAGACTGTGGAGAGGGAACTCAATTTAACTTAAGAAAATATCAAATTTCGATACGAAAGGAATTTGTGATTTGGATTTCACATTTGCATTCAGATCATTTTTTGGGAGTACCAGGGTTAATTGCATCATTAGAACTATTAGATCGAAAAGAAGATATCCATATTATTGGACCATACGGGGTTAAAAATACAATTGCAAAATTATTAGAAGCTAATTTTGTTTCTACCACATTTAATGTAGTTTATACAGAGTTAAAGATAAATGATGAATTCATGGGAAATGGATATACATTAGAAACTATAGCAGCTTTACATGATGGAAATGCAATGAGTCTATTCATAAAAGAAAATGATGTAAAAGGAAAAATTAATTTGGAAAAGATGGAGAAAATAGGATTAGAACCAGGTCCTGAGATAAGTAAATTACAACTTGGTGAAAAAATAATGATGAATGGAAAGGTCATAATGCCATCAGATATAATTGATAATAAGAGAAGAGGGAGAAGAATATTTTATTCGGGGGATACGATGTATAATGAATTATTAGTTGATAAAATAGGGGATTGTGATTTATTTATTCATGAAGGAACATATCCAAATGAATTAGAAGATATTGCAATTGAAAGACAACATTCAACGATATCACAAGCTGCATCGTTAGCATCAAAGATTAAACCTAAAAAATTATTGGTAACTCATTTTTCATCAAGGATAGTAGATTTTGAACGGGAACATAAAATTGCGAAGAATATATTTGAACAAACATACCTTGCGTATGAGGGATTGGAAATAAAGCTGCCTTACTTATACCATAAAGATAAGAATTAAGATATTTCCTTTCCTTTGAATGTCTTAGGAGAAAGAATATCTATGACATAATTTAGATTATCAGATACTAATTGAAAGGATATTGGTCCATTTGGAGGTTTATCATCAAAATCTATTAAGGATAATTTATTCATCATTGCAGCTTGTTTATTGAAATATATTGCGGTGATATTATTAAGAATAGACCGAAATAATCTTGAGCGTACAGTATCTAATAATTTTTGTTCTCTTATCCAATCACCTATTAATTGCAAGGATGAAATATTTGAAGCTCTTTTTACAAGAAAAAATCCATCTGATCTGTGGTCTTCAATTATTGGACCGTCTAAAAATTTATTCAATATTTTTTGTATAGTATTTTTGGTTTCTGTAGGATTACATTTGGCCTCAACGATAATTTCAAGGTATGTGGGTGGGCTTGGATCAGGTGAGATATCATTTGAATTCATCATAACACCTTCTTGTTTTTGATTTCGTCTAATACTTTAGAAAAAGCGACATGAGCTTCTTGAACAGTATTTGGAGACATAATTAAATAATCAGACAGTGCGATGACATCTCCGATACCTACACTTAATTCTATTTGATCTCTTTTATTGAAACTTAATTTTGAATGTGCATCATCGATACGTTTTCTAGAAATAGATCGTTCATATCTAATTTTCGGATTTGCATGAATTGCAACTATTATTAAATCTGGAAATTTATTTTTGAAAAGATTTATCTCATCCATAGATCTTATTCCATCTATTAGTATTCTGGAATGGCCATCTTCTATTTTTGTGATAATTATATCTAATGTGCGTTTAGCGATAACGTCTTTACCAAATGTATTTCGGAGGTCAATCATTATTTTATTAGAATTTAATCGATTTACTTCTAAATTCCGTGATACTATTTCATTACGTATAATATCACCCATTATGACTTCTTCGTAACCATATGATTTGGATATTATTGAAAATTCTCCTTTTCCTGAGGAAGGAAGACCGGTTAATGCAATTATAGTAACATCCATAATATCACATGAGGACAATAATTGTAGAAGTATACAATTTCAATATATATAGATTCATATGTTTTTATTTATACTTTTGTTATGCTTCAATCTATAAATTACTAAAATAAAATATTGAAGACATAAGTAAAATAGAGAAAAGTTGTAGTAATACCCATAAATGTACCTTTAATTAAAGAACCACCCGTCATCAAACGTTGCATATCTTTAAATGTTGAATTATTATCCAAACCTTTTGAATTAGTCCAAGCCTTCACATTCATAGATCCCTGGTATGCCGACATTCCTGCAAAATATGACATTGCAAAAATAAAAGCAAATAAAATAAATAAATAACCCGAAATAGGTTCTGCAATTACTTTTATGGAATTAGATGTTATAGATTGACCTTGAATAAATAAAATTAATATCGAAACTAAATTAATAATTAAAAAACAGATGAGATTGTAAAAAATTATAAATTGAGATACATACTTAATTTCTTGTACGATTGCCTGTTTTGTATCTGGAACATCTCCATGAATATGCTTATTCATTAATTCTTCGATATCATTTATTTTATCATTCACGAATCATACGTAAACATTCGATCTTAAGAATGTTTGATATTAGGGAAAGAAAATACTTTTTTTTTATATAATTTTATATCACTCGAAATGATTTTTATTGAAGGATTATTTTATATATGAAAAATTAAGTTTTAGATTATAGGGGAGATAAATTTAGATGGTACCAAACATTTTTGAGAGTAGAAAAAGTATAAATGATGTATTTAGAGATAGACATACATTATTACCTGAATTTATTCCTGATGAATTACCATGTAGAGATAAAGAAGTGGACCAATTAGTAGCAAATTTAAGTATTTTATTAGATCCCCATAGATCAGTATCGGTTAATTTAGCATTGACAGGACAACCAGGCGTTGGTAAAACAACACTTGCTAAAAAAACAATTAGAGATTTAAAAAATGCAGCTATAAGTTCAGGTATAAATTTAGATACGTTTTATGTCAACTGCCATTCGTTTAGAACAAAAACTTCTATTTTAAGGAGAATTGCATTGGAGAAATTTAATATTCAAGGGAGAGGTTTCAGTGATGAAGAATTAATGGAAATGCTAGCACTTAGATTAGAAAAGGAAGATATGCGATTGGTATTGGTAATTGATGAAGCAGCAATGTTGTCAGGTCAAGATGTACTGGCTTTCATTCACATGAATGAATTATTTAACCCTGAAATTGGAAGATTATCAAATATTGTATTGTGTAGACGATCTGATTGGTTATTAATGTTATCTGCTCCATTATCTGGTAGAATTCAGGATCAACTTAATTTAGAAGGTTATGATGAAAAACAACTAAAAAAGATATTAAGTTATAGAAGAGACTTAGGACTATATGCAGGAGTATTGCCTGATGGTGAGCTTGATTTGATAATTGAAATATCAAGTAGAACTAGAAATGCAAGACATGGTATAGAAATTATGTTAAGGGCAGGCATGATGGCAAATGTAAATGGTGTAGGGGGGATTTCTGCAGACCTAATTAGAGCAGCGAAAACAGAAGTTTACCCTGAACTTAGATCTGATGTTTTTCATGATTTAAAATCAGGAGAATTACTAACGGCATTAGCAGTAGGTAGAGAACTAACAAAATTAGATGGTATAAATACGACTATAAATGAGGCTTATGAGGAATATTCAAACATCGCAAGTGAATATAATGAAAAAGTACAATCAATGGCAACTTTTAGGTTACATATAACTACATTAGAAAATTTGGGGATTATTTCACATATTGTTAATACGATTGATGAGGGAAGTAGAGGAAGAAGAGGGAAAATTAGTATATTTGACATTCCAGCTCAAATTTTAGTTGAGAGAGTATTAAACGTACTTAGCAAAAGAAGTTGAAATATTAATACCAGACTTCTTTCCAACCAAAAAAATATGCAATTAGATTAGACCCAATGTGTAACACTAATGTGAATGGAATTACCCACCACCAAGTTGAAGGGATATTTACGAAAATTTCAGCGAGAATAAAAGCTACGAAAATAAAGCCTATTTGATCAACAATTGGGAAAGGAGCGCCTGGTTTGATATTAATACGTCTTTTTACGAATGAACCTATTGCATCACCTAGAATTGCTCCAAATCCCATTAATGGACCTATAAATAATTGATAACCTTCTAATTCAGATTCATAGAAAATTTCTGGAAAATATAATGGTGCGACTAAACCCACGAGCAAACCAACTAAAACTGCACTAATTAACCCTCCATTTGTTTTGTGTGAACCAAGAAGAGCTTTACCATCTTTTAATTTTAACCCTCTGTCAATACGTCCTAATCCAGAAACAAAAACGGGCACTGCATTAGCGATGAAAGCTGGAGCACCAAAAATGATTGAATAATATAAAGTATTTACCCATTCAGCAATCACATATATAATATAAATGAGTTCTATAATAGTTTATCTTTTAATTTTGAGATTGATAATGATTTATAGTTTATCTAATAATTTTTTAATGGATTTTAGGACAGCCTCTTGATGCCCAGGATAGAAGAGAATAGATATTGAATTATGACTATTAGTGAAATTTATACCTGATTTTTTATTAGATTTTTCTAATGATTTAGCAAAATCACTGTATGAAAAATCTTCTCTTGATGAGCTTAATGAAATATATGAGTCAGTAATACCTAATGTGAAAATAGGATTGGGTTTTTCAGAAGCAGTACTTGTGTGAAATTCAAATAATAAATCATATGATGAGGGGTAATTCATACGTTTTGAATATTTATCTAAGTCTATTTCAAAAATGACATCTCCGTTTTTTAATTCCTTCTCAGAGGCATTATCTTTTATTTGATTTAATGATTCTTCGAATTTATTTTTTGCAACAGGTGATATTGTATTAACTAATTGTTCAGATCTTAAGGATGGTCCTGATAAGTGTAAAATATTTCGAGTTACTTCCCCTCCATCAAAAAATCTGAGTCCAAAGTTAACATATTCTATGGAGTATTTTATATCAGATATCAATGATGGATTAAATCCATTTTCAGTTGCAATTTTATCATATGCATCTCCAATTTCGGATTTAATCTTGTTAGAATAATATGAAACACTTGATAGATGTGATATATTTTTACTGATCTCGTTTTCCATTGCGACAAAATTGGCGAGTTCTGTAGAAATCATACCTGATGTAATTTCTGAAATATGATTATTTAAACTTGGATTAATTATCGTTGTTGCAGTCTCTTCAATTTTAGAGCCAGCTAAATTATGATCAATTACTATTGATTCAATACCATATGCATTACATAATTCTAATGCAGGTACTGATTCATTTGATGATCCGAAATCGATCAATACGTATAATGGTAGGTTGGTATTATTCCCACCCTCATCTAACGCAAAGGATAAATCACGAGACACATCACTGATTTCTAATACTGAACTTCTGTGTGGTAATTTTCTAATTATTCGACGGTATTCTTCTTTTTTAGCACCATGTGTTTTCATAAATTTTCGAATTGCAAAATCTATGGCATATGCTCCCAATGTACCATCTATGCTAGGTGAATGATATCTTAATATAATATTTTGACCTCGTAAAACTGCAGATCGAATTTGCTTTGCTGCATCTACAAATTTTGATTTTAATTCATCATATAAATTATGTGAAACTATAAAGCTGTTATCTGATAAGGTACTTGCATTCTTTTGGTTCATATTGGCTAATGAATTCATAAAATTCAATGCTTCTTCTGCATTCGCTTTTTCTAGTTGATATATTTGTATTCTTGGTTGCTCATTATAATATCTGAACCTACCAATTAACTTTGCGACAGTTTTTCTATTAATTTTGGGATATGGATCACGATTATTATCAGTATAAGCGGTCCCTTGTATTGATTTTCCATTTTCATCTATTATTGTGTATATTGTAGGGCCATTTGGGATTTGAAATACATCAATTATTTGACAAGTTAATTCTCCTACATTGCCAACTTGTTGACTTATTTCTTCAATTGTCATAGCATCCACTGGAAGGTGTTTTTTTACAGTTTTAAATTTTGGCAATTCTATTGGATTGACTTTAATTGGAGAACCACTTCTATCTTTTGGATTAATTGGCCTTATTAAACGAATGGGCAAGATTTGAGAAATATATGGGTTCATTTGTTTACTTGGGGTAAATGTACCTTTAAAACCAGCACCTAAATCTAAAAGAACACCTCGGTTATCAATTTTTATTACCTTGGCTGCTAAAGCTCTTTTACCATCTAAATATTTTTGATCTAAGGGTTGTGATAACTCAATAATAATAGGATTATCCAAACATGCATTACAAAGCATTTCCCCTTCTTGTTCTAAACTATTTCCACAAACTAAACAATTTTGCATTTTACCAGTCCCCTCGCATGTATCACATTGTTCTCGGTTGAATAGTTTTCCTTTACCTTTGCAAGTTTGACAGTCATTTTTTTGATTTGAAGAGCCCACACCCAAAATTAAATTTTTGGAGCCAGTTCCCTTACAATCTGGACATGTTTGTTGCGTGGTATGAAAACCTTTTCCGTAACATTGTTCGCACTTTGCTGACATTTATATGATTTTACAATTTTTATTTATTATAATTGTCACGTTATATTACATTAGTTCTAAATTTTTTATTAGAGAATTAAGGCATATTAATGTAAAAAAAATAAAATGTTTGATATTCTTGATCATTAATTATTAATATATTAATAATGAATTTGAGCTTAGGCATGAATTTATGAATACTAAAAAAACAATTCTAAATGAAGAGTGGACTAATAATGGTTCTACATTAAATATTACAATACAGAAAGATGTGAAATGGGATGAATTTAAATCCAAAATTTACGAATATGATAATAAAGAATTAGAGATCATAAGAAAATCGTTTAATTATTCTGTTAGTTTGCATAAGGGTCAGAAAAGAAAATTTAGTCATGATCCATATATTATTCACCCAATTAGAGTTGCGATAAATCTTTATGGTGAAAAATATGAATTAATAACGGCAGCATTATTACATGACATTGTTGAGGATACAGAGATTAAATTATCAGAAATAAATGATGAATTTGGTTATAAAATTATGATGTTTGTTAAGGGAATGACTAAATCAAATAAAATATCCATATTTGATGCTTTGAATTCAGTTTTAGATAAATTCCCTGAAGTCATCTTGTTGAAATTATCTGATAGAATAGATAATATGGAGGATAAGTTTAATTATTTACCTGAAACTTCTAGAAGAAGATATTATAATGAAAATAAATTAATTCTAAAAGTGGCAAAAAAATTAATCGATGAGAATAAAATAAGAGATATAAACAAATTATATGATAAATTAGAGTTATTACATCATTTCAATTTGGAATATGAAAGTTTATCGAATTAAAAGTAATTACTTCTGTCCTAATATCACTTTTTTGAATTCCATGGGATTTGTAATGAAAATATTCTTTGCATCTTCAGTAAGAGCTTCTATAGTTGCAGCACCATCATCTTGTGCGATTAAGTTTACAATTTCAGGTTCCTCAGTTAGTACCATTTCACAAAAATTTTTTATTTCTAATATATTTCTCCACCCGATTTTTGATTTGTCTATTTCGGGTAAACCGTTTCTGATGACTTTTGCTCCTATTTTATAATTTTCTAAATTACGAAAATATTCCATATAAGTGATATATGAAACAAATGCGCGATACAGGGAGATATCCATATTTAACATTTTTTGTCAAGACTGATAAATGATAAGTTATATGAATGTGAAAATAATTGAGCTTAGTATTTTATTAGATCTTTATGTATAAATGTGTTATAATTTTGGTTTGATAGAAAAATGATAAAAGGATTTTATGTATTAGTAATTTGAATAACATTGTTAAAAGAAAATTTAGAAGAAGATATCCAAAATTGGTTAAATGAAGATATACCTTATTGGGACATATCTTTACCTTTAGTCCCAGATAAGAAATCGAGTTCCGAAGCAGAGATTATTGCAAAGCAAGATGGAATTGTTGCAGGATTATTTATCATTGAGTTTATGTTAAAAAAACAAGAGATAATAATTTTAGAAATTATTAAAGATGGTGCAAAAGTAAAGAAAGGCGAAGTTATAGTAAAAATTAAGGGAGAGACCAATAAAATACTACTTTTAGAAAGAGTTATGTTAAATATATTAGGGCATTTATCGGGAATTGCTACTCTGACCAACGAATACGTTATGAGAATAAATGAGGTTAATAAAAAAACAATTATTGCAGCTACACGGAAGACAACACCTGGACTTAGAAAATATCAAAAATATGCAGTGAAAATAGGGGGAGGAGATACACATAGGCTAGATTTATCATCAATGGCAATGATTAAAGAGAACCATATTGTCATGTATGAAGGAATCATTAATGCAATAAATGAAGTGAAAAAAGTAATGTCATTTTCACAAAAATTAGAGATAGAGGTAAAAAATGAAAAAGAGGCTTTAACAGCGGCAAATGAGGGTGTCGATATCATAATGTTAGATAACTTTGAACTGAGTGAAGTAAATCAATTAGTAAAAAAATTAAAAGATATCAATCCAAAAATGTTAATAGAGATATCAGGCGATATTAATGCAAAAACCTTTGATAAATATCTTGATTTAAATGTGGACATAATTTCTATGGGGGAGTTGACACATTCAGTCAGAAATTTCAATTTATCGTTAATAATCAAAGAAAATTTATGACTTTAGGCTAATATAATTAATGTAGAAAATTATTAAGTCAATATATGCCCACGTTTCAAAGTAGAAAGCAAAATTTTGAAACTGTGAAAAATAATATATTTGACTTGATTATTATTGGAGGAGGGATTGTAGGAGCAGGAACTGCCAGAGATGCAGCATTGAGAGGATTAAAAGTAGCCTTATTTGAAAAAAATGATTTTAGTGCAGGTACCTCTTCTCAATCTACTAAACTTATACATGGTGGATTAAGATATTTAAAAAATTATGATTTTTTTTTAGTCAGAGAGGCGGCATTGGAAAGAAAAAAATTAATTGAGATTGCGCCTCATTTATGCGATATTAGAGATTTTATAGTTCCAAATTACAAATGGAGTCAAGATCACTTTCTTTTATTAAGACTTGGATTAATAGGTTATGATGTTCTTTCTTTTCCTAAAAATTTAGGGTTGCATAAATGGTATAATAAAAACAAGATTGAGAAAATAGAGCCTTTAATAGAGAATGATGAACTGAGAGGAGCTGGAATAATTAAAGATGTGATGACTAATGACTCTAGATTAGTTATAGCCAATTTGCAAAATGCGGCTACTGAAGGGGCTTCGATCATTAATTATTGTAGGGTTGAAAATATTAATAAAAAAGATGAATATTATGATGTAAAAATAATTGACTTAGAAAATGGTGACAAATATTCGGTGAAGACTAAGATGGTAATCAATGCAACTGGACCATGGAGTGATATTGTTTCAAAAAAGTTCGATGCAAAACATAATAACAAGTTGAGATTAACTTGGGGGGCTCACTTAGTATTAAATAAAAAATCAGGCACCCATCCAGTATTAATTGTGAATAAAGATGGTAGAGCAGTATTTTTGATACCCCATGAGAAGTTTGATATCATAGGTACGACAGATATAGATTATAAAGGAGATCCGGACTTAATTGCACCAACTGAATTTGATAAAGATTATATTTTATCATCTATTAATTCAATATTACCTAATAATAAATACTCAAATGAAGACATTTTATCCGCATTTTCTGGTTTAAGACCATTAGTTTTGAAAAAAACAGATACAAGTGAGGGAAAAGTTTCTAGAAAACATTTGATTAGAGTAGAGGAAAACGGAGTAATTACTGCAATAGGAGGAAAATTAACGACATACAGGTTAATGGCAAAAGAAATAGTGGACAAATCTATTAAAATATTAAAATTGAAGAAATCAGAACATAAATGTTTAACTGGAGATTATCCAGTATTTGGTGGGGATTTTGAATATAAGAATAAAAATATTTATTTCCAAAATGAAAAAAATAGATTGGAAAAAGATTTTGGGATTGATGAAGAGACATCTTCATTTATAGTAAAACAACTAGGAAGTGAGGTTAAAATCTTAGATCCGATTTTAATTCAACATGGAGTTGAAAAAATATCAAATAATAATTATTTACTGACTGCGATGATTATTTATTATATTCAATATGAATTTGCTAGAACACCTATTGATATATTAAGAAGAAGGACATGGATAATGTTGGAAAAAGGAAATGGATTAAATATTTTAGATCAAGTTATTGATATAATGACTTCTGAGTTAAACTGGGATGATAAGACTAAAAATATGATGAAAAAGCGAACTATAGATTATATTAATAATTTTATGAAAATTACATAATTTGATTTAAATTGACAATATAACCTTATATTAAGAAGTTATGAAGTGAAATAGTAAATGCAAGCTCAAGAGAAATTAGGTGAATTCAATGAAAAAATTTCAAACTTTCCTTCAATATTTATTGGGCATGGAAGCCCTTTAGTTGCTATTGAATATGATGATTGGAATGATAAAATTGGAAATTTCATTGACGGATTAGATCATCCGACATCTATAATTATTATGAGTGCTCATTGGGAGACAGAAGACACTATTGAAATCACGTCATCCAGATACCCTAAACAATTATATGACTTTGATCATGAAACCTATCCCGATACATTATTACAATTGACCTATCCTGTGAATGGAGATTCAGAATTAGCATCACACGTAAAAGAATTGTTATCGGATAAATTTAGTAATATAAATTTGAATGATAAGAGAGGTTTAGATCACGGATCATGGGTCCCTATGTATGTATTTTATCCTAATGTTGATGTGAATGTAATACAAATATCTATTCCAAAATCATTTTCCCCAGGACAAATCTTTGAAATTGGAAAGAGACTATCTCCATTGAGAGATAATGGTATTTTATTGGTAGGATCAGGAAATATTGTAAATAACACAAAAGAAGCTAATTTTGAAAAAAAATATACAGAAACAGATGAATGGGCGATAAAATTTGACCAATGGGTAAATCAAAAATTAATAGATTTAGATTTTGAAAGTTTATTAAATATGACAAATAAAGCTCCTTTCTCTGAAAAGGCATTAAAAGGTTTATCGCATATTATGCCTCTATTTTTTATTTTAGGGACATTCAATAATAAGGATACAATAATAACATTGTTTGATGGTTTCCATTATGGAAATATTTCTATGAGATCATTTGCTTTAATTTCTTAAATTAAATTTTATAAATATAATATAATTATTAATATTCTATCTTCTTTGTCTTAATCTTTATAATATTATAAAAAAAATACAATAAAGGATGGAAGAGAAATCTTTATCTTGGGATGAGCAAGAGGTCAACGCATATGCAAACCTTCCCAAAATTAAAACACCAAGTGGAGAAAGGGAGCATGTGAAAAATGCAGACTTATGGGTAGCTGTTAAAATAAACTCTACATTGAAAAAACAAAATGCATCAGATATATATTGGGAAAAAGAATTGTTAAATGAAGAGAGACAAAAAAAATTTATTAGAGGATTACGTAATCACTCATTAAATCGTCAACATATGGGAGCATTTGTGGTTGGCTCAATTGATTTCGAAGTAATCACATCGAGTTTAGTTTCTAGTACTTATGTACAAGGGAAATTCTATAAAATGCAACAGCAAACCAGAAGAAGTGTAATACTGGATGCAGTGATCAAAAATAAAACATTAGATGATAATAGGGATGTGAGAGACTCTTATAAAGATAGATTTGATTTCTATTGGGATTTAATAGAAAAAAGACCAAATAAAGTGATGGGTTTTGACCCATATGTGCAAGATAGTTTTAAGATATTACCTTTGGCAACGAAAACTCGATTTGCAGGAAATATGGATTTAAGGACTGCAAAAGGATATACTCGTTGGAAGGAATTAAATTATCTGCCTGACTCAGTTCGACAATTTAGCAATGAATTAGATATTCAAATAAAAAAAGAATATCCTATTATGTTTAATTCAGATATAATAGCTGATAATAATAATGAAAGTTCAAAAATTCATTTGGAGATGATTGATAAGATAAAATCAAATGATATATTGTATGAGTCATTATTATGGTATGCAGATCATACATATTTGATACCAGATAATAAAAGATTTGAACAAATTTATGATAAGTTTAAATTAAAAGAAAGATTTACGGGTTCTGGACCTGACTCTATGTTCTTAGGCTACTTTAATCCATTAGGATTTAATTTTGATGAAATGATAGAATTATTTGAAAATAAAGATGAAGAAAGCAAAGCAGTAACAGAATTAACATCTTTTGCAGTAGTATCAAAAGTAGATATCTCAGGTGGTATCGATACATGGAGACACACTAGAGTAAATAGAATGATTGAACCAATATATCATGCAATTGATAGAGGAGCTACTGCTACAATGCCTGTACTGTATCAGAGAAAAGAAAAATCTGGTTCTGACTTACCTGGTGAATATTTAGAATTGAGTAATTCCGCTATTGATTTATTCAAACAATTGGTTAATGACGGAGTACCTGAAAAAGAAGCGATTGATGTTTTACCGCATAATATAGAATTATTGCAAATTGAAATGATGGATTTATTTTCATTTTTGAATATAATGGCGTTAAGAACGTGTATACATTCCAGACCTGAGGTGCAACAATGGAGTAAATCAATTTTGAGAGAAGTGAGTAAAACTCCTGATTTTGAAGGTTTGAATAATATAGTAAAGGATGGTATTTTAGCAAGAGGACTACAATTAGGCTACTGCGCAGAATTAGGAACTTGCACAAAATGTGGAGAGAATGTTGTGTATTTACCAGATCCAATCAGAGGATAACTTCACGGATTAACAGGTGGATAAACGTTTATTTCTGTTTGATTACAAATATCTGCATCTTTGATTCCACAAGTTGAACCCATCCAGCATATCCACTTGATTGTTTTTTGATTTTCCTCTAAATGCATGGGATGACCACAATGCATAGGTGCGTTTATTGTTTTGTTGCAATTTGAACAATTATATTCTCGGGGTAAGTTTTGATATATAGGATCTAAAGCGACCATATAATTTAATCGTGGTATGATGTAAAAAAATGATTGTTTTAAAAAAAATTGAATGATGAATTTTGATATGAAATAAAGGAATTTTTCAAATTAAAAATTATAATTAAAATTTGTGGCAAATAATAGTAACGTACACTTTCTTCAATTCTATTTTCTTGTGATTGAAATATAATAAATAATATTAATATTTGAATAATAGATAGAAGAGTAAATTTTATCGAAAAATCATGATATTCTAAATCTCGATATAATATTTCTAAATTATATTTTAAACATATTAAAAATGGTATGAATATAATTAAAGATATTGGAGGAGTTACAAAATTCCACATATCAGTGCCGAATTGTGGGTTTTCTGGAACTAAGCGGATGAAAATCAACCAAGGAAAAAAAATTGTAGTTTCTGTTATAGATCTGATCCCATTTGTATTTGTTATTACTAAAGTAGGGACAAATAAAATGATAAATGAACTTATTAATGATATTGATTTATTTTTATCATTAAATAACATCTAAAAACCTATTTCCTTACTAAATATTGTTAACTTTATTATTTTGTGTTGATTATTGTTCAATTATTAGTTTAAATTCTCATATTACAGTTTCAAACATGTTAATAATACAATTATAGAAGACTTGAAATTATTTTGTTAGAGATAGTCCCATCAGGTGACCAATTTCTTAATTCATAATATTCGGATAACATTATATTAAGATCATTTTCTGAAATTTTGGATTCTATTCCATTATCAAAATGTAAAGCTTCATATTTAAAACGATCTGGGAGATTATCATCATCTCCGATACAGCCTTCTCTGACTGCGACAGCTCTTAACATATTATATACATTAGAACCTATTTCAAGCATTCTATCAAAATTGATTTCATATCCTGTGGCTGCAGATGTAAGTTCACATAGATAATCTAAGTTTTGATTTTTTCCTATTGATACGACATCAAAAGCACAAATGATCAGTGAATTAGTGAATGATCTTACATTTTCAAAATTAAACACCAAGTCAGGTTTGCCTTCAATATTGAAACGATCAAGACCTTTTACTGCTCCTAATTTTGGATTTGCATTATCCATCATGGTAATTGTGTCATGATATCCTTCCATATGTGAACCTCCTCTTGGACTAACCGCATAACTTAACCCAAGACCCACTTTTCCTCTTGGTTCATGGTATGCAATTTCCATTCCTTTTACATGCATAGAAAATTCAGAGCCACCAATAATTTCAGACATACGCATTACTCCTTCTCCTAAAAAAGATCCTATGCCCTCTTTTAATGCGATTTTATGAATTGCGTGCTCAGCATCTTTTTTCCCCCATTTTAAGTCATAATTTATTTTTTTCAATAAGCCTTTTTCTGAAGCCTCCATTGCAAAAGCAATACTACCTCCAGTTGAAATCGTATCCAAGCCATAATCATTGCAAATTTGGTTAGCCCATCCTGAAAATTTAATGTCATGATTAAGTATCATGGATCCAAAAGCAGCTAATGTTTCATACTCTAAAGATGAACCATCTTTTTCTAATTTATTTCCGTTATATTCACCCTCTATTTTCCTTTTGCAAAATGTTACACAAGATGAACATGTATCTCTGCCGACTAATAATCCTGATTCTTTCATATATTGACCAGATATTGAGGAAAAATCTGCAAATTGACCTTCACTAAAATTTTTTGTTGGAAGGATACCCATTTTATTTAAAGTCGGTATACCTCCTGAAGTCCCATATAATCCAAATTTATCTCTAATTTTTACATCATGCACTAAACCATTTCTATATTTTTTATTTATCTCATTAAAAAGGACTTCATTTTTTATTTTTGGTTTTGAACTACCAGCAACAACAATTGCCTTTAATAGTTTTGATCCCATTACTGCTCCTGGCCCTCCTCTTGCTGCAGCTCGATCTCGATCATTAATTATAGCTGCATATCTTACCAAATTTTCTCCAGCTTGACCAATTATGGCAGTCCTTATTTTATGAGGGTATTTTGAAATTAAATCATCATGAACAGCAAATACTCCTTTACCCCAATAAGCTGAGGCATCTTTTAGTTTTATCTCATTGTTGATAATTTCTAAGAATACTGGTGCATCGCTTTTACCGGTAATTATCAATCCGTCATATCCTGTAGCTTTGAGTGCATATGGAAAAAAACCCCCTCCATAGGCTTCAGTTATAAATTTTGACAGAGGCGATTTTGTCATAACAACATATCTTGCGGAGCCCATTACATTTAATCCTACTAAAGGTCCAGTTAAAAATAACAAAACGTTATCTTCAGATAATGGATCTATTTTATGAGTTGAGGGGAGAAAATCCCATAATAAACGAGCACCTAAACCTTTTCCACCAAGATATTTCTCATAATATTCTGGTGGAACATTAAATTCAGAAAATGTTTTATCATTGAGATCAATTTTCAAAAATTTACCAAAATTACCATACATGATTTTATCACATTAAGCTAAATAATTTTTAACTATAATCGATTTGTGTCTATAATTTATATTTCCCTTTTACTGTAAATTGTTATTTGTTGATTTTTTTCCCGAAATTATATTTTTACCTAATCATCAATTTATTATCTTGTGATATATTTAGTGGATTATATCATGTTTTGGAAGAAGAAAAAGGATTTAGTAGAAAAATTATTGGATAGAGATCTTGAATATAAAGAAAGATCACAAGCTGCATTGGATATTTCAAACAGGCCAGAAATCAAATATTTTGAGCCTTTGGTTGAAGCAATGGAGAACGATCCTGAACCTGCAGTTAGAATGAATGCGGCATTTGCTTTGGGTGAATTAAGAATGAAAGATGGTAAAAAACCATTAATGAAAGCAATTAAAGAAGATGGATCTGAGTGGGTAAGAGGCCATGCAGCATCTTCATTGACTAAATTATCTATAGATTTCAATGATGTAGAAGATTTACTCATAGAAATGCTAGATAAAGATCGAGATGCAGGAGCAAGAAGACACTATGCTCATTCATTGGGGATGATTGGGTCTGACAAAAAATCAGGATTGATATTGATGTCAATTCTTCAAAATGATTTAGATCCAGGAGTAAGAGCTGATGCAGCTGAGGCATTAGGCATATTAGGGTACCAGGAAAGTTATGAAGTGATAACAAATGCATCAAAAAATGATATTGATGGAGATGTAAGAAGACAAGCGATGGTAGCGAAAAGGAAATTAGATTTAGAAAGATAATTTATAAGTAAGAATTAATACAGATTTAATAGAAGAGGGGAAATAATTGAGTCAAGAATATGATAATTTAATTGAATTATATCAAGAAATCATTTTACCATCGTCTATTTCTAGCGTATTATATTGGGATATGGAGACTAATAAATTGCCAAAAATGGGTGTTGATTATAGATCAAGACAACTAGGATACTTGACTAAGCAACAACAAAAAATATGGACATCTGATAAATTGAGAGAGATACTAGGAAAAGTTGAAAAGACTAATTTAAATAACTTTCAAAAAAGAAATTACAATTTAATTAAAAGAGCTTATGAAGTGAAAAATAATTTGTCAGAAAATTTATTATCTGAAATTACAAAACAATCATCACTGACGAATGAAAAGTGGAAAGTTGCAAAAAAATCTAATGACATAGGAGTTGTTGTTGATGATTTTGAAAAACTATTTAATTTGCAAAAAAAATATGCTACTGAAATTTCGAGAATTAGAGAAATAAAAGATCCATTTTCGGCATTGATAGATTACAGAGATGAAGGGTTAAATGGTGTTAATGTTTCGAAATATTTTAACGAAATCAAACCATTTCTGATAAAGACTGTTAAGAAAAAAATGGATAATTATGATAATAGATTTAATAAAATTAAAAAATTGGATTTTAATAAAGAAGAACAAAAGCGTATTACACATTTAATATCGGATTTATTTGAGTACAGATATAGTGGCAAAGCTTCAAGAGGAAATATAGATGAGGTTGAACATCCATTAACAATTACATGTGGACCTGATGACGTGAGAATAACTGTCAAATTTGGAAATGTATTCAATGTAATATCATCTACTAATCATGAATTAGGACATGCAATTCACAAATTAAATAAAAATGAAAAATGGAATAATCTTCCAGTTAATAATTTTGGGAGTCCAACACAAGCTGAGATGATATCAAGATATACCGAAAATAAAATTGGAAAATCTTTTGCATTTAATGATTGGATGTTATCTAATTTTAAAAATACATTTTCCTCCAAATTCGATGAAATAACGAGTGTTGAATATAATGATTTTATCAATTTGATATCTCCATCCACATCAAGAATGAATGCAGATGAGGTATCTTATGGATTACATATTATTATAAGATTTGAAATTGAGAGTCTTTTATTTAATGAAAAAATCATGATAAAAGAAGTGAGTCAAATATGGAATGAAAAATATGAGAAATATTTAGGAGTTCAAGTTGAAAACGATGGTGAGGGGATATTACAAGATTTACATTGGTTTAATACTTATTGGGGATATTTTCATGGATATTTTATGGGAGATTTGATTGGTTCTCAAATTCATTATACTATGGAAAATGAATTACAAGATTGGGATTCTGATCTCAGAGCTGGAGATTTAAGTAAATTGTTAAAATGGCAATCAAAGAAAATTTACTCTTTAGGAGCAAGTTATCCAATATTAGATCATTTAGTAAGATTAACTGGTGAAAATCTAAATGTAAAATACCATAAAAAATATTTAGAAAATAAATTAAAATTGTAAAGTACGAATTTCGTAATTTAAAATTCTCAACCTAATTTATAATAAATATACAGTGGAAATTTAAAAGAGCTAGTTGTATTAAAAATTTATATATTTAGCAAATATTTAGTTAATTATGCTTTGATATATTCAAAATTTTTATAAACATTTTCGTTATAATAATTTTGTATTCGACCATTATTGAATAAAATTCGTGTATATTGGTACGAATATCGTATTTGTGGATTAAAATGACCTTTGATTTAGAAGCTATAAAAAAATTGTCGAATGATATTCAATCAACTATACATGCTGCATCTTTAAAAGCTCAAAAACCACTTTATCAACATGCGTCAGGTCGACGACTATTTTTAGATGAAGTAATGACGGAAGGAGTAGAAAATGGACCTGTAATTGGAGCGCTATCTATAATATATAGCAAAAATAGTTTTATGGCGATAGATAGGATAGAAAAAAGTAGACATAGTTTTAAAAAGAAAAGAAGGATCATTTTATATTTAGATTCAAAACCAGGTCAAATAAGCTCTGCTTTATTACTTGAATTATTAAAATTAGAAGATGGAGAAAGTTTTAGTAAACATAAATTTGTCCAGAAGGTGGATGTAGAGTATTTTAGAGAAAATGGACAATCAGTATCCTCTGGTGAAATTAATGAAGCGCTCTCTAGAATGTTTAGAAAAACTATGAATGCATATTTTGGTATATCAGGGAGAAATTTTGTGAGAAAACCATTCTTATTAAAAATGCAAGAAATAGGGGTAAATACAGGTAAATCAATTACATATCAACAGCATAAAAATCAAATAGATGATAATATTTCGGGGCTAGTAAGAAATATGAATAAATCAATATCATAATAATTCAAATCATAAAAAAAAATAATAGTCAATATATTAATCTATTAAAAAAAAAATGATTATTATGGTTGACAAAACGGTGATGGATGAAGTGATAGAAAGTATAAGCGGAATGGTTGACATATCAGATAAGGAAGTACAAAAAAGGATAGCCACAGCCAAAGGACGAATTTATCTAAGGGATATCTCTATGGATCATATTCGTTTAAAGACTAATCCTAAGGGTGATGTTTTAGAAAATGCGAAATTGGCTGCGATACATGCAGTGAAGAAAACACCAGAAATGGTATTCATGTGTCATCCAATAACTATATCTAATGTGGATGTAGATTTTGAGGTTCATGGAAATTATATTGAAGTATTTGTATCTGTTACAACATTAAATAGAACAGGAGTTGAAATTGAAGCGGTTGCAGGAGTAATGAATAGCTTATTAGCAATTTTCGATTTATCAAAAAGATTTGAAAAATTAAATGATGGTAGTTACGATACAGCAAAAATATCAGATATTAAAGTGGTAAAAAAAATAAAGAGTTGATATTTTGAGTTGGGGAAAACATGATGGAATAAAAATAAATGACATAAATGTATTGGTGATAATTGCATCTGATACATTAGCTACTGGGGAGAGAGATATTAAAGAAGACTTGTCTAGTGGGATAATTATCGAAGAATTAAAAAGTATGAAGATAACTAAAATTAGAAAAATATATAGCTCGGATGATAAAGATGAGTTAAGTGGTATTTTAGATAACGCGATAAAAACTAAAATTGAATTGATAATAATATCTGGAGGTACAGGATTATCAAACAGAGATAATTCTTTTGAAGTTCTTAATGCTAAATGTGAAAAAATAATGATGGGTTTTGGTGAAGAATTTAGAAGAAAGAGTATTGAAGAAATAGGATACAAAGGAATGATGAGTAGGGCCTCAGCAGGGATAACAGAAAAATCAGTAATTTTTTCATTACCTGGCTCAAAAAATGCGGTTAGATTAGGAATGAAAATAATAAGTGAGATCATATATCATATCATAGAAATAATGGGTGATAATTAATGAAATATGATGGTTGGATAGATATTAACAATAATATAGATATAATTAAGTTACAAAATAGTATGGAGATAGTAAACAAAGTAGGATCTGTATTGACATTTACGGGATTAGTTAGAGATACATCAATTAAATCAGATAAAAAAGTAATAGGAATAGAAATAGAAACCTGGGAGGATAAAGCAGATGAAATCATGAGAAAAATTGCAAATAAAATTGGAAATAATAATAATTTGCATGGTATTAGGATAGTTCATCTCAAAGGAAAAATGGTTATAGGAGATCCAATTGTATTCATTATAATTTATTCGGAGCATAGAAAAGAAGGCTTTATTGCAATGGAGGAGGCAATATATGAGTATAAAAACAACAGCCCGGTTTGGAAAAAAGAAATTTATGAAGATCTAACAAGTCAATGGATAACCACAAAAGAAGAATTAAAAAAAGCTTTTTAGTAATTTGAAAGAAGTTCGGAAATAAAAAGGATATAGTGAAAGTGTTCGCATGAATTTTTTAACAATAACCCCTTGATTATCTATATGTCCTAAATTTTCGATATCTTGTATAATGCCTTTATTTTCTAATTTGTTGAATAATATATTTACATCGAAGTCTGAAAGATTATTCATATAATTTCTAACTAATAACATTCTTTTCAAATTTGAATACATTTCTTTTTTCCATTTTTTTTGATATATTTTTAGAAAATTTGAGTCATATCTATTTTTTAATTTACATTGGACTGCAATTTGACCTGCAATTTGACCTGCCAGACCACCCAATACAACTCCACCGCCAGTTGTTGGTTTTGTTTGACCTGCTACATCGCCGACTAACATTAAATTATCAGCATATGTTTTTTTTATGGGACCGGTAATTGGAATACGCCCTGCAGTGACTCGAGTTATATCTGAGCCTTCACATCTATTTTTTAGGATTTCATGTTCCTTAATGACCATTTCTAATTCTTTTGCTGCAGATTTTCTTGAGGTTCCTAATCCTATTTTTGCTGTTGTATTAGTCATGGGAATAATCCAAGCAAAAAAATCTGGCGCATATTTTTGAGTTTGGTACACTTCAACCATTTCTTGATTGATTTCATTCAAATCTTCCATGTAAAATTGTGCGGCATTTACAAATTTATTTTTGGGTGGAGGAGTTAAACCAAGTTGATTTGCAATGGACCCTCTTATACCTTCTCCTGAAATAACTAAAGGTGATGATAAAGAAATTGCATCTCCTTTTTTTGATTTAATATCTAAATAAATCATGTTATTGGATCTTTTTGCTTTCATTGCCTTGTAAGGTTGGTAAACTTTAGCACCTTCATCTTTCGCACGATTTAATAAAAATTTATCAAAAGCAGCTCTATCACATACAATAGCGTGAGGATCTGATTTTCTAACTGAAAATATTTTACCATTTGGTGAAACTATATTAGCACCATAAATATTTTTATTGAATATGATATCGTCGGGAGGCATAGAATTTAATTGATTTAATCCTGAGTATGAAAAAAGGCCAGAACAATGTTCTGGTAAACCTATGAAATCATGTTCCTCAACAATTGCAACATTTAATTTATTTTTTGCGGCAATATAAGCGGCTTGTGAACCATTAGCAGACCCACCAATGACAATTAAATCAAAATTATCACCGTTCATTATTGTCCATTGGATGTATTTCATATAACACCTGCGATTGAAACTAAATAATGTTTGACAAGTAATTTAGTTAATAAATGACGATTTTATAGTTGAAATGAGTGAGTTAATTGAAACAAGTAAGCATAGTGAAAAATGATTTAAAAATGGGAAAAGGGAAAATAGCAGCACAATCATCCCATGCATCACTAATCGCAGCGTTAAATGCAAAGAGAGATGAGAAAAATTGGTATGAGAGTTGGTTTAAACATGGAATGGGGAAAATTGTATTGAAAGTTGATAGTGAAGAGGAATTAAATCGAATTTATCAATTGGGAACTAAAGCTAAAATTCCTAGGTCATATATTAATGATGCAGGTCACACACAATTACCACCTGGCACTGCAACTGCCGTAGCATTAGGACCTGCACCGGAGAAATATATAGATCCAATAACTAAAAATTTGAAACTATTGTGATAATATATGATAAATGATAAAATATTTAGTATTGATGAATATGATTTCAAATTTGAAGGAATTAAGGGGATTTTGAAAAGATCTGCATCTGATTTCAAAGTAAATGAAATCGATTTTAATAATAATATGATTGATTTTCAAAGAGTAACAAAAGATGATACGTTAGAGAAAACTGGAATGTTTCTTTGGATAGATATTTGGAGAAAAAATATCGATCATGGAAAAATGATTTTTCTTCTCTCAGATTATTTTGGAGTAAATGAAAAAGATATTACTACTGCGGGGATTAAAGATGCAAAAGCAGAAATAATTCAATTAGTTGCAATTTTCAATCCCCAAAAAAATATCAAAAAAGGAGAGTTACTAGAGGGAAAATTAAAAATTAGAAATTTGAGATATGAGAGAGATGGATTATTCCCGGGTCATATGAAAGGAAATTATTTTCAGATAATTATAAATAATTGTACTAAATTAAACAAAGAGACCATTGAAAAATTTAAAAAATTTTGTAAAAGTGGAATATTAAATTATTATGGATACCAAAGATTTGGGTCATATAGACCCATAACGTCATTGTTAGGAAGAGAACTTATACTCAAAAATTATGAAAATGCAGTGAACATATTTTTAGGAGGAGAGTCAATTAATGAAGATGAATTATTCCGCAAAAATTGGAGAGATTTCAAAAGTCCAAAAAAATTACTGGAAGCTTGGGATAGGGTGCCATATTTGGAAAAAAAATTGTTACTACATTTAGTTGATAAAAAAGATGATTTTGAGGGAGCAATAAAAAAATTACCAAGTTATCTAATTAATTTGGCAAAATCTTCATTCATTTCTCAATTATTTAATGAATATATTAGCTATAGGGGAAGAGAAAAAAAGATACTTAAAGGTGAAAGGCAAATTGATGAGAATATTGAAATAGCATTACCATCTCATCATTGGAAAGAACCCTTAAATGAAATATGGAGGAAAGTGTTCGATAAATTTTCCATTAATGTAAATAAGGATTTAGTAGATGTTCGACATTCATCAAGATTATTATACATATACCCCAAACTATTCCATTATGAAGTGTTAAGTGATAATCAACTATTAATTGAATTTTCATTAAAAAATGGGCAATATGCAACCATAGTTTTGAGAGAACTTATGAAATCTGATGTGAGTTGTTATTTTTAATTATGAAATTTATTTATACATAAGAGTAATGTGCGTAAAAACCTAATACTGCTTCTGTTACAATAGATAAATCATTTGAAGAAATTTGTAAATCTGCTTTTTCTCTTTTATTGATCTGTACTTTTAGCTCTTTCGACCAATCAGGTGGTAACATGATGGTGGAAGTACTAATTGGTATGATTGGTGAAATTAAATCTTTAATGAGTTTTTTTGGGTTTTTTGTTGTTTCTATAAAATTGAAGTTTTTATTGATGTATCCCTTGAGAAGATTTTCTAATTTAACTCCGGCACGTACAATTTTTTCTTTATCTCCTTGACCTAAAATTATGTAAACTGTATCATGAGAATTTATAATATTTTTAACTTTGATAGTGTTTAGATATTTATTTTCTTTCGCAAAATTTAACAAAATATTGCCAATTTCAATATCAATTTGACTTATTTCATGATTTTCAAGTTTAGATTGACAAGAAGTACAAAGTTTTTTGGATGATATGCATAATGAGTCCAATGTAAGTTGCATATACTTGGACTAAATTATTGATATAAAAAAATATGATTAGATACGGGATATAATTTAGAGATTAAGAATTTGCAAATATTAAGAACCTTATAGATTATGTATTTATACCGAGAACTTACACATTTAATATGAATTTGGTGGATGCATTCGATAGAAAAATTGAGAATGTGAGAATATCTATTCAAGACAAATGCGATTTAAGATGTGTATATTGTATGCCTGAAAACGGAGTAAAATGGTTAGATAAAAAAGAACAATTAACGTTTTCGGAGATTTACAAATTAATAGAAGTTTTTAATGACTTAGATGTTAAAAAAATCAAATTAACAGGAGGAGAGCCATTACTAAGAAAAGATGTGATTGAATTAGTTAAAAAAATCACGATCGATTTACCTAAAATAGAGTTATCAATGACTACAAATGGAGTGCTTTTGAGTAAATATGGCAAACAATTATTTAATGCAGGTTTAAGGAGAGTAAATATATCTTTAGACACTCTTAATCATGATAAATTCGAAGAAATCACTAGAAAAAATAAACTAAACCAAGTATTAGATGGAATTAAATGTGCTATTGAAGTTGGTTTAGAAGTTAAAATTAATGCAGTTTCTATAAAAAATTTTAATGATGACAAAAAAAGTTTGAATGAATTTATTAATTTTTCAGAAATAAATAATATTCCAATAAGATTTATTGAATTAATGCCATTTACAGGAAATAAATGGAATTTTGATAATTATGTAAGTTCTGAGGAATTAAGAGAAACAATAAAATCTTCGAATAAGTTAATACCATTAAAAATTGCGGATAAATCATCGACATCGAAATATTGGAGGATAGAAAAAAATAAGGCAACAGTTGGATTTATTTCCTCTGTTTCTGAAAGTTTTTGCGAAAATTGTAATAGGATTAGAGTAACTGCTGAAGGGAAATTAAGACCTTGTTTACACAGACATTTAGAATATGATCTTAGACCATATCTAAATGGGCAAAAAAGATTTGAAAATATAAGCAAGTTTATCCAAATGGCAATAAATGAGAAATGGAAAGAACATCCAGATTTTCTAGCATTAAGGTACAAACCACCCATTGATGACAGAGAAATGATAAGAATTGGAGGATAATTTTTTATTTTGATAATAAATCTAGGTATCCTTCTAAAATTTGATCATCTACATCAATTTTTAACCTAGTTATAAAGGATTTCATCTGATTTAATTCTTTTTCAAAATTGTGATTTTGCGGGAGTATATATTCTATTTCAATATATTCACCTAAGTTTTCAACTAAATCTAAACAGATAGTATATTTTCCTAATTTCCAAATAGAACGAGTTTTTTTGACTTCTGCCTCTTTTTGGAATTCTAAATAACCTAACATTTCATGAATAATATCAGAATTAACGGTTACATTTATTTCTTTTCGTGATTTTGATTCATTATTTAATTTTGGCCCTTTGTAAGTGATATGTATGTCATTATCCGTTTGTCTTACTCTGAAGGACTCATCTGTAATTTTATAATTTTTATGTGGATGATTATAGTAAATATCATGATTGAATTCAGTATTAATATTTCTAGCACCCAGATTTATTAGGATGGGTATAATTTTGGAATGATCAATTTTGAATTTCATTTCAATTTCGATCATAATATTAGATTAAATTAATAATAAAAAGAGTTTATGAGAATAATTAGAATTAAATCATAATATCTAAAAAACTATATTCAACGTTGTCATGATACATAAAATCAATAAAATAATCAATATAGGTTTTATATCGATGATTTTAGGAATTTTGAACCTTCGGTGATACATATTTATTAAAATTAGGAATATAGAATTTACCGATATAATAATTGTTGAAAATATTAAATCATTAAGATTGTCATTTATGAATTCACTAGAGAGTAGCAATATGAATGAAATTAGCAAAGATAATACTATCAATTTTTTAAGATTATTATTTATCTTTTGAGATTTTTTTTCCCATTGCAATGCATTTTCAATTATGGTCTCTTTAGAACTACTATTTTTATGTGAAAATAGTATGAAAATAGGCGAAACATTATGACGAGAAGAAATTTTTTTGATTACACTTCTTGCCATAGTTTTTTTTTCGATATTAGACGACTTCAAATCATTAATTGCGTAATTAATTGTTTTACCATCATCTTTTAAATTGTAATTGTGGTAGAGTTCATTATTAATCTTTAATCTTTTAATTTCCTCTAAATAACGATCATGACTTTGTCTTAATAATCTAAAGTTTGCAATATATTTCTTACGACTTACATCAAAGGTATGAAATTTGATAAATTTTCGAATTTGGTCCTCAATATGTGATCTGCCTAATAAAAAATCATTTGGTATTGATGGTTTATCATTTAAACTAAAAATTGAAAGTACGCCTTTGTCTATAAGCAAGTAATTATTGTTTGTTATTGTAAATGTAATATACTTATATAAATCGGAGAAATCAGGATAATCATATTCTATTATGTATGGGTCTTTATCTACATTAGCCAATATCAATTGTCCTGTTGGCATTATTAAAATTATTCGAGCTTCATTGTGGTCATGTAAAAGTATACATTTTGATATTGCAAATGGAAAATCCATACTTGAAATTCTTTCTACAAATTGTGGAGACCAACGAGATAAATATCCACTAACAGTTATTACGCCAATTTCTCCAGTTTTTTTACCAATATTGCCGTATACGACTTGCTCTGAAATTGGAACTCTTTGAATAATTTTCAATTCCTCAACTGAAATACAATATGCAATGGTTCCAAAAAAAGCATATACTAAATCCTGTTTGTGTGTTGAAGATAAATTTACGACGGGATCTATTATTTTGATTGGTTCTCCAAATTCATTATCAAGAACATGTTCAATTATCGCTAATTCTGAAAAATCTAAAGAAGATCTTACTTCAATTGTACCTTGATCTGTTCCTAAAAATAAATAATCTTTATTTGAAATGTAAATGATATCTGTAAAATTACCATAATTGGAAGTGATAGATGGTAATTTTATCATATATGAAATAATAAATTAAATTTATAATTATACTTTGGAAATAAGATCAAAATTTGTAAAATTTTATATGAATATTGAATTTTATAAGCAAAGTAATTACATTAGAATATTTTTTATGAAAAATATGAAATTGTTGAGTGTGCCTGAACTTAGAGAAAGGTGTCCCTTAAAATGGGGAAATAACATCCCGAAAAATGGAATTTCACTTGGAGTCGCAGATATTGATTTTGAGGGACCAATAGGTGTTATTGATTATTTAAAAGGAAATTTAAAAGAGAGTTTTAATTTTTATCAAAATCAGAGTGGATTAAAATCAGCAATTTATACAGCTGAAAAATATTTGAATAATAAAGGGATAAATTGTAATCAAGAGAATATACAAGTTATTGATGGAACAATGATGGGCATATACATATCTATGAAATGGGCATCAAGAATAAATGGTGACATATTATCATTAGGACCCATTTATGACCCTATTTGGCGACATGCAGAGGACAATGGAAACAAAATTAGATGGCTAGGGCTTAAGGAGGATGGTATTGATGAAGAAAAGTTGTTGAATATAATTGAGGAGCAAAAAATAAAAATGATTACAATTTGCAATCCGGTTAACCCAACAGGATATTCATTTAGAGAGGAAGAGTTAAAATTTTTGGCGGATGTGATTTATGACAATGAATTATTTGTATTTTCAGATGAATTATATGAACCTCTTTGTTTTGGATCAGAGCATATCTCAATGGGAAGTTTTGATAAAATAAGAGACAGAAGTATTTTACTTTATGGTTTTTCTAAGGCATATGGTTTAGCGGGATATAGATCTGGTTTTATGCATATAGGACCAGATATCGAAAATATCAAATACATTTCATCACAACAAATGGTTAGTCCTTCTCCAATTTCGTCTTTAATTATTAATTATGCATTAAATGAGGTCGATGCTAAAAAATGGGTGACTGAGTTTAGAAAACATTGTAAAAATATCACTGAGTTTGCATTCAATTATTTTAATGATACTGGATTTAAATTGCAAAAACCGGATAGCAACTTTTTTGTTTTCCCTGATTTGAAAGTTGATGATATAGCATTTACAGAATTTTTATTAAAAAATTATGGGGTACAAGTAGTACCAGGTAGTACTTTTGGACCAGATGGGAAAAATCATATAAGAATAAATTGTGGTACATCAGAAAAAAGATTGGAGGACGGATTTGAGAGAATTATGAAAGCCTTAGATAAATTCAATAATGTAAAAAAATAATAAAAAATATTTAAGCAAAAATTTAATATTCCGCTAACTTTTTGAATAAATGATTATTACTAATTATTAATGAGTGCAAGTTACGAAGATCAAGAAATATTAGAACTATCAGAAAATGAGTCAAGAGTGCTGTGGGCATTAATAAAATATCCAGAGGAAACCGATCAAACAATTCATTCAATGATTAGAATGAAAAAATCAACTTTTTCAAGTATTAAGACAAGGTTAAGAGAACAAGGATTTTTTGAGAGGGTTTATGTACCTAATTTTCCAAAGATAGGGTTTGAACTATTTTTAATTATGTTTGGTCAGTTAAATCGATTTTCTACATTTGAGGAAAGAATGAGAGTGGCGGGAGATAGCTTAAAAGAATTTGTTGAGGATTTTTATGTAGTATCAGAGTCTAATAAAGCATTTAATTTATCCATATCTGAAAACTTTACAGAATATTCTAAGAATCAAGAAAAATTTTATCAAATGTATTCAGAACAAAAATTTCTCACACGTGAAGGAATGAAGTCAGAGGCTTTTCCTTTTGAAATTAGTAGAATAAGGGCATTCTTAGATTATGACGCTATAATTGCTAAACATTTTAACTTTGAAAGCTCAAATTATTCAAATGAATTAGTGATACCATTCGGTAAAACAAAAAAGCAGAAACTATCAAAAGCTGAAAAGAAAGTATTGGTGGGATTAGTAGAATTTCCTGAAGAGTCCGATACATTCATAGCAGAAAAAGTCAATGTATCAAGAAATACTGTTGCAAATGCTAAGAAAAAATTCCATAAACAAGGAATTGTATTTCCGAGAATAATTCCCAATTTGGATAAATTAGGTTTTAAAATACTAGTATTTACATATAGAAAATTTAATGCTAAAACAACTATGGAACAAAGAGAAGAAGCGGCAGAATTAGTTAGAAAAAATCTTTCGCCATTTTTCTATGTGTCTAAAAATCTTGATGGATTTTTAATATCTGCACATAAATCGTTCGAGGAATATAATTTAGCTATGGATGAGGTAATGAGGTATTATTTAAAAAATGAATATATTACAGATGAGCCAATAACTTTCACAATGTCCATACCAAATTTGAAGTATATTAAAGAATTTAACTTTTTACCTATGGTGAAAAAAATTTTAGGTTTTGATCCTAATACAGATTTGATTGATTTATAATTTATCGATAGAATAGACTTTCTAATTGATTTTTATCTATTCGCATTACAGTGGGGCGTCCATGTGCACATGTCCAAGGAAAACTGCATTTAAGTAGGTTAGATACAACGTATCTTATTTTTTCCTTTGAGACAGGGTATCCCGAACGTATTGCTCCATGACAAGATAATCGTTGTATAATATTTAATTCTATCCGATCTAAAGGAGTTTTTATTTCACCTATATCTTTCGAGGAGTCATTGATATGCGCTAACATATCAGATATCATATCAGTAATTGATTTAATTGATATATCTTGATCATAATAAATTGGCATCGAATGGACTAAGATACCATCATTAACTGACTTGGATATTTTCATCCCAAATTTGTCTAAGATATGTTTATGATCAATTAAAATTTGAGCTTCACTATTAATTAAGGGGATATTAATGGGTTCTAAAAATTGTTGTGAGGATACTTTTCTTTCTAAACCATTAGCGTACATTTCAAATTTTACTCTTTCATCTGCAGCATGTATATCCACCAACCAAAGCTCATTTTCTACTTGGAGTATTCCAAATTTGTTCATAATATGTCCTAAAATCTGGTGATCTTCTTCATCTTCATATACGTAATCGTCATCTAAACTAGTTTGAATGGACGAGGATGGAACCGGAAAATCAATTGAAGATGGAAAATTAGGAGTTTTATTTGTAAAATCATTGAATTCCTGTTTAGATGATGTTTGAATACTATTTGAAAAACTAAAATTAGTGCTAATTTTTGAATTAGATTTATTTTTAATCCGATCTAATTTTAAAGATTGTATTTTTGATAACTCTGCATTATCTTCTAATACCTTTAAAATATTTAATGCGATTTCAGAAAGTAATACATCCTTTGTTTTGAACCTTATTTCACTTTTTTGCGGATGAACATTAAAATCAATTGCATCATATGGCCCTTTCAATTTTAGTATAATCGCAGGATATGTTTTACGCATAAGTTGTGAACCATAAACATCTTCAATAGTAGATTGTAATTCTTGATTTCTTATGGGTCTTCCATTGATATTAATAAATTGAAGAGACCTATCAGATCTAATAAGCGAGGGTTTAGAAATATAACCACTTACTTTCCAATGGCCTATAGTTTTTTTTAGAGGCATTAGATGATTGGCAATTTCGGGGCCAAGAACATCATAAATAGTAGATAACATATCATTTCGTTTAGGCGACTCAATTCTTACTTGAAAATCATCATTACTTTTTTCAATGAGTTGAAAATGAATTTTAGGGTACATTAAACAGTAATTTATGATGAGATCAGAGATTCGTTTGCGTTCCGTTACTGAGGTTTTCAAAAACTTCTTTCTAACAGGTGTATTATAGAATATGTTGTAAACATGAATAAAAGTTCCATCTTTGCATGAGATAGTTTCATCTGAAATTAATTTTCCTCCTTGAAATTCAAGACGTTTACCTTTAGGATTATGACTCATTTTACTTTCAACATCCACATATGATATAGATGAAATTGAAGCTAATGCTTCTCCTCTAAATCCCAATGTAGGTATCGTTTCTAAATTATGAGATGATAATTTACTAGTTGTATGTAAATCAAATGCTAATTTTACTTGAGTTGAGTCAATGCCAAAACCATTATCTTTGACCGAAATAGATTCAATTCCTCCTTTTTCTATTGTAACGGTGATTTCAGTTGAAGATGCATCTATCGAGTTTTCTATTAATTCTTTGACAATATTCAAAGGACGTTCGACTACTTCTCCTGCTGCGATTTTACTTATTAATTCAGTATCTATTTTTGTTATATTTTGAATTTTATCTCAACCCCTTCAAGTACTCAATCAGTTCGTTTAACTGTTGTTTGGATAATCTTTCAAAAGGATATTTGTATTTTGATGATAAATTTACGGTGTTTCGTTTTTCTGGTGTTAAATTATTGAGGGTTGTAGATAATTGAAACCAATTTTCTAATGAACTTTGACCATCTTCATCCATTATTAAGGATGATAATTTTTTACTTGGGATATCATTTGGTTGTACATCTGAGGATTTATTCTCTAAAATATGTAGAATTTTGCGACCTCGACTTATCACCTCTTCAGGTAAGCCAGATAATTTTGCGACTTCAACTCCAAAGCTTTTATCAGAGGAACCAATTGCAAGCTTGTGATCGAATATGGGTTCTTCATTTTCAAATTTTATTACAAATTGGTAATTTTTTACAGCAGGATGTAGATCTTCTAATTCAGATAATTGATGATAATGGGTTGCAATTAGAGTTTTTGGTGAATTTGATTTATTATGTAAATACTCTGCTATAGACCATGCGATTGCCAATCCATCATATGTAGAAGTACCTCTACCAAGTTCATCTGCAATTACCAAACTTTTCTTGGTAGAATTATTGACAATATTTGCAGCATCAATCATTTCTAACATAAATGTTGATTGTCCAGCTGCGAGATTATCTGAGGCTCCAATTCTAGTGAATATTCTATCAATTAAACCTATTTTAACATTGTTTGCAGGTACAAATGAACCCATATGTGCCATGATCGATATTAATCCGACCATCCTTAATAAAGAGGATTTACCTGAAAAATTTGGACCTGTTATTATCAATAATCTTTGATCCTCATGAAGTAGAGAGATGTTATTTGGGACATAATCAAGATTAGGGTTCAAAGCTTCTATGACTGGATGTCTACCATCTTCGATGAGGAGATCCAGTGTATTTTCAAAATTTGGTTTAACATATCTTCTAGTATCTGCAAGATATGCAAAGTTAGAAAGGCAATCAAGTATAGCGATTGAATGTGAGGTTTTTTGCA
>Ga0255761_10000213_pt1 | contig 53938 bp, 45 predicted proteins | sample 071ome_29_FD_179961 | JGI IMG/M metagenome (GOLD analysis project Ga0255761, IMG submission 179961) | Coastal salt marsh microbial communities from the Groves Creek Marsh, Skidaway Island, Georgia - 071407BT metaG (version 2) | ecosystem: Environmental > Aquatic > Marine > Intertidal zone >... | reverse complement strand
GGACGATGAATCGCCCTGATTGGCTAGGGTCACATTCTCACCCGCTCCGGCGGCGGCAACGCTCCAGCCATAGCCGGCAGCTTCCGTTTCATGAATCACCAAAGCCCCGATTGCTCCGCGCCTCGCAGCCTCCTCGTACTTATAAGTCCACCGGCCGTAATAGGTCATTCGCCGTTTGCCAAATTTACCCGCAACAGGTTCATCGGGGCCCGCGGCGAAATCCGGATCGTTCACCAAGAACAGTGCGACCTTGCCAGACAAGTCAGTGTCTCCATAGTCATCCCACTGTTGCTCGGGAGCATCGGCACCAAAACCAACGAAGACCACAGGAATATCGTTGGCAATTACCTGTTCAAGCGGTGATGCAGTATCGATTGATACCGAAATCCCTTGCTCGAGCGCCATGGGACCGAAGGGGCTATCAACAGTCATACTGATGGGTGACGCCACGACGGTCCTCATCATAGGGACGGCTTGTGTCCAGGCATTGTCTTCGCCTCCGGGGGCTATCCCTAGATCTGTCATCTCCTTAATGAGAAATTCCACCGTCTTGTCTTCTCCGGGGGTCCCGGGTGCTCTCCCTTCGAAGGCATCTGACGCGAGGGTCTGAACGATACTTGACAGCTTGTCAGCCTCGATAGCGGTCGTCTCTGCCAGTCCGATTGGGCTGACAAGATAAAGCGCTGCGGCTGCAATTAAACAGGTGGTTAGCTTGAATATCTGCGACATGGTGGTTTTCTCTGTGGGTCTGTAGGCCAGCTTAACCAAAAATAACGAGAGGGTCGCGACCTCTTTCCCCGGGGCTGTTAGTCTCTTGATTGAGGCATTTAAATTTTTAATCTGCCGCGATCGGTCATAGGGAGTCGGATGGTTTCAGTGCTTTTTGTTTGTTTGGGCAATATCTGTCGTTCGCCGACAGCAGAGGGTGTGTTTCGATCTATCTGTCAGGAGCGAGGGCTCGCAAACCAAGTCAGGATCGACTCTGCCGGCACGGCCGGCTGGCATGCGGGCAAGTCGCCCGATGGGAGGGCGACGTTGGCAGCGGCAAATCGCGGCGTTGACCTTTCTGGTCTGCGCGCGCGTCAGGTAAAGGATACTGATTTCTATCACTTTGATTTTGTTATCGCCATGGATGGCAATAACGTTGACGATCTAGAGGCATTAAAACCTGTGGACGGACGGGGTGAGATACACCGATTGTTGGCATTTGGTGAATCAGATTCGCCACTCGACGTTCCCGATCCATATTACGGTGGTGATGCGGGTTTTGAGTTGGTGTTGGATTTAATTACCAGCGCTTCCCAAGGCTTTCTCGATCACCTTGTCGCCACGGGGCTTATCGCCTCTAATTGAAAGGCTCCTGATCGGTAGTAAACCGCTAAACAGACCGTGGCCTCCGCGGGTCCAGTATTGATACTCTTCCCCGGCTTTTGATCAGAGCTTTTAGGGAGGGTGATCAGTGCGGTTTGTAAAGAGAGGCTTATTAGGTTTGTTGGGTGCTACCGGTGTCGGCATGGTGGTCGCGGCTTTTTGGTTCTGGTTTACCCCTGTTGGTGTGAGCAACTACATCAATAAGGTAACTATTCAGGTAGCGATGGATTCGCCGGAGCTAATCACTCGACTCGGCCTCATTGACAATACTGTGCTTGATTTTCACAGCGGCAAGCTTGCTGACTACACCAAGGAAGCTGACGAGCGCTCTTTGGAAAAACTAAGGAATGCACGGGAAGGTCTCGACAAATATGGTCCCGAGGGCCTGAAGGGTCAGGAACTCCTGAGCTGGAAAATTGCCGCCTGGTTTTTTGACGAGTGGCTGGTTGATGCTGAAATGAAGCACAGCGGCTACCGGGTCAACCAAATTTCTGGCGTGACGGTAAACCTCCCGGAGTTTCTAACAGACGCCCACGCCATCATTGATCGGCGCAGCGCGGACCGTTATCTGTCTCGTTTGAGTGAATTCGGCCGGGTTCTTCGAGAGGTTCGAGATCGGGTCATTGATGATCGGAATCATGGCGTCATCCCCCCTGATTTCGTGATCGAAAAATCATTGACGGGTATGCGTCGCTTTATTTTTGAGGGTGCTGCGCAAAATGTCCTGGTCACCGATTTCGCTAGCCGTTTATCGGAGGTGGACGAGATAAGCGCTGAGGATCAAGCCGTATTGGTGATGGATGCCCAAGCCCGCGTGGCGTCCGAGGTAATCCCCGGATACGAGGGTATGATCGCGCTTTTTGAAGAGTTTGCGACCCAAACCAATCATGACGCTGGGATTTGGCGCATTCCAAATGGCGAGGCCATATACCGACATCGTCTTCGGTCCAGTACGACCACCGACTACACCCCTGATGAGATCCACGATATTGGTCTCGCGGAAGTGGTCCGTATTGAGGGCGAAATGCACGCCATTCTGGATACACAGCAAATACCCGATGGGGATATTGCCACTCGCGTGCGGGTAGTCATGGAGGACCCCTCACAGCAGTTTGCCAATACTGACGCAGGGCGAGAAGAGATGATTGCCTATCTCGAATCCTTTGATGCAAAAGTAATGGCGCGGGTCGCTGATTTCTTCATCACCATACCCCCGCAGCCACTCGAGATTGTGCGTGTTCCTGTCCATGCTCAGGACTCTTCCGCCGGGGGCTACTACAGCTCGCCAGCTTTGGATGGCTCTCGCCCGGGTCGGTTCTACATCAACCAGAAAAACACCGCAGACAATCCGCGCTGGACGCTCCCTACGCTCATGATTCATGAAGGTTCTCCAGGCCACCACTTTCAGTTATCGGCGTCCCAGTTGATAGAGGATGTGCCTCTGCTCCGAAGACTCTCCCCATTTAATGCATTTACCGAAGGATGGGCGCTTTACTCAGAGCGCATCGCGAAAACTGATATGGGTCTTTACGACGATGATCCCCTCGGTGATCTTGGCAGGTTACAAGCCGAGATGTTTCGCGCAGTTCGCCTCGTGGTCGACACAGGTATCCATGCCAAGCGCTGGAGTCGGGAGGAGGCAATCGATTACATGCTCGCCAAAACGGGAATGACGGAAGATGAAGTCACTCGGGAGATTGAGCGTTATTCGGTCTGGCCGGGCCAAGCGACGGGCTACAAAACCGGCCAACTCGCTATTCTTGAGCTGCGGGAGGCTGCTGAGGCGGCTCTTGGGGAGAGCTTTGATATCCGGCAGTTCCACGAACTGTTGCTTATGAACGGTGCCATGCCCTTGGCGTTGCTGAAAGATCAAGTCACCGCATGGATTGATGCGCAGCGATAGACTGGCGCGGATCAAAGTAGGAGAAGGGGGTGCTCAGGAGGTCGGTGGCACTAGCGCTTGTAGCGCTTAGTCATGTGTTCGTCCGTCAAAGACAGTTCTACCATCTACGATGGTCATGACCGTTTCTGCCCGCAAGATGGCTTGGGGATCTGCTTCCATAAAATCCGTATCAAAGATACTGAGGTCGGCACGCTTGCCTACCGAGATTGATCCCCGTTCCGCCTCTTGGAAAGCGCCATAGGCAGGCCAGAGGGTAAACATTTTCAGCGCCTCTGCCCGGGACACCGCAAACTCAGGATGCCAGCCTTCGTCCCGAGTGCCATCGAGGCGTGACCGGGTAATAGCTGCGTAAAATTCGATCCGAGGATCTCCCACTTCGACGGGAGCATCGGATCCCGCGAGGATGGGTAAGCCCAAATCCACCAGCGATCTCCAAGGATAGGCGACTTGTAGACGCTCGGGTCCTAGTCGATCTGGTGCGAAATTAAGATCTCCAATGGCGTGGCTGGGCTGCATAGAGGGAATAACGCCCATTTTAGCCATGCGCCTTTGATCCTCAGGCTGAATGATCTGGGCGTGTTCCAATCGCCAGCGCAAATTTTCCTTTAGCCAATCGCTGGAAGGGCTAGCTTCGATCGCCTCGGCATACCAGTCCAACACATTCTTGACGGCGCGGTCTCCAATCACGTGGGTCATAATCTGAATGCGATCTTCTAATGCTTGCGCCAACACGGGCATCAATTCTTCCCGGGTCGTTCGATCCATAAAGCCGCGGGTGTCGGCATCGGCATAAGGTTCAATAAGGGCGGCGCCACGAGAGCCAAGCGTGCCATCAATAAAGACCTTGATCGCTGCCAAGTCAAAGAAACTATCCTCGGATTTTTCTTTGCCGTGCTTGAAAAGTAGTGGGGCCTCCTCAACGGGTACTGCGACGTATATCCGGTGGAGCATTTTATCTTGTTGATGAAGGTCTCTAAGAAGAGATACCTGTCGCCAGGACATGCCGGCGTCATGGGTTTGGGTCCAGCCGCGGGATACGTTGACTTGCATACCTCGCAGTAGATTGTCCTGAAGATACTCATCGGTCTCAGCGGGCAGGATGGCACGGATAGCATCCATCGCAGTGCCCAGGACATAGCCGGTGAGCTCTCCACTTTCATCCCGCTGATATTGCCCCCCCTCTGGATCAGGAGTCCCTCGGTTTATTCCGGCCAATGCCAGCGCCTTACTGTTAACCAGTGCGGAAACGCCGTCGGCCCGGGGCAGGTACAGCGGTTTATCAAGCGTGAAGGCGTCGACATCCTTACGGGTCAGAAATCGCTGATCATCTTCCCATTCACGCTCGATCCAGCCTCGGCCCAATACCCAATCGCCATCCGGAATACCGTCGGCCCAGTCTTTGATCTTGGATACGGTCTCTGCAAGGCTCTTGCTGTTAAAAAGACTCAGGGTTCGGGTGCGCCGTCCAATACCTTCAAGATGCTGGTGGCTGTCGGTAAAGCCCGGAAAAACAAAAGCGCCGCTCATATCAAGAATGGTTTCTGCGCCACAGCGCCAAGTGGCGCCTTGCTCGGCAGAGCCAATAAAGACAAAACGGCCGTCCCGAATCGCAAGCGTTTCTGCGGTCCACAATCCCTCGTCTGCGGTGTAGATGGTCGCATTTTCTAGAAATGTGTCTGCGGGCAGACAGCTATCGATAATGAGATCAGGATTTCTTGAACAGGCAGTGGTGAAAATCGTCAGCGCTAATACGTTAACGACTAGATGACGGCGGGCGTTCCCTAAAAAACCGGCTTCAGACCCGCCAACATGTGCACGCCACCAGGCCCTAACAGCAGAGTTGTAGGGCTTCATTCTTGTGGGTTCAGTGCGTGATGAAGCTGCTGATGAAAGGCAACGATGGCTTTTTCGTAATAACCAAAGGTCAGATGTGAGTTCGCGCGCGTGGTGACGGTCTCTTGAATTGCGCGAGCGGCCTCTCGGTCTTCCGCTTGTCCCGATTGATTCACAAAGTCGATGTCTCGCCGAGCATCCTCCAGAGTAATGACCGCGTTTTCCGTATCCCGGTGTTTGATGTGATACGACACCATGTGAGTTTCGGTTGGACTGATTGGTTCGATGATCGTTACGCTGGTGTGCTTTGAGAGCACGGCGATACTGACGTTGGGAAACAGCAGGTAAACCAGCGTAGCCATACCGATAATGTCCCGCTGGTCCCGCTCCACCGAACGCAGTTTTTCTATGCGCTTAAAGGGATAAATAACTCGCGAGTTTTCTTCAAAGCTTTCGACGATATTGGTGTTATCAAAGCCGTAGGGGAAAAAGCTCTCCCGGTGCAGGGACTTGATGTGGTAACCCTCAAGAAGGGTTTCGGTGAGGAGTTTCCAGTTTGCAGAATCCTCGGTTTTGCTTTGATGAAAGAGAACCTGATCGGGAGTAAAGAAATCGTAGACGGCTATGGGCAGTGGAGATCCCGGTTGAGCCTCCTGCATGACATAAACCAACCCGCCTGATTCCCAAGCGGCGATCTCTGCTAGACCGTTCGCCGCGAGATCGAGACCCGGGAAGCCATCTGCGCCCGGCACGCCTTTCAGGCTTCCATCGAGATCATAGGTCCATGCGTGATAGGGGCATGAAAAAGACCGTGCGCATCCTTCGCCGTTCGCTACCTGCATACCGCGGTGCCGGCACGCATTAATGAATGCACGCACTTGATTGTCACGGCCGCGTGCCACCAATAGCGGCGTGCCGGCGGCTGTACGGGTGATGTAGCTACCTATTTCGGGAAGTGCTGCAGAGGGGCAGAACACAATAGGACGCCGCCGGAGCAGGGCGATTTCCTGATCGAACCGTGCCTGACTGGTGTAACTCGATACCGGCTCTTTCCATTGCTCTGACCCCAGATCAGTGGTGCCCTCGTCAATGTGCTTAAAGAGACGATCTATCACGTCCTGATCTGAGAGTAAGCCAGCTGCGTTGGGATTTAGCATGGGTGTGTATTCCGGGAGTATGTGGCACGTTCTTTGTGCTCATCTATGTATGCCTGAATAGTAAAGTGACGAAAGGCCCCTTGCCAGCCATAAACCGAGTTCTGGAGGGTAGTCTCTCCCACTGGCGCCAACGGTACATTGATTCCAGTGGCGGCTGGACTTTTTGGAGGGGAGTCGTCAGGCTGGCCTTATCCAAGCGTGAAGGAAATAGAGAGGGCAATGGATATGACAAAATTGACGAGAATCATTTTACTGTGCATGGCGGGTGTTTTTCTCAGTGCCTGTCAGAAGCCTGCTGATGATGCGGCGATCATCGAGGCTGCCAAGGCGGGTTACACGGCCTTTCAGCAGGGGGATATGGCGGCTTGGGCGGAAACTCAGTCAAGCGATGTTGAATGGATTGCTCCCAAAAGCCTTCCCTACGCGGGCACTTATTATGGCCCGGACGCGGTGATGGAAAATGTCTTCACTCCTATCCTTGAGCTGTGGCCAGACTTCGAAGTTGAGGTAGTGGATTACAAGGCCAGCGGCAACACCGTGTTTGTTTCAACCAAGATTCACGCGGGTGGCAACGTTAGCGATTCGTTACATGTCGCGACTATTGAGAATGGTAAGTACGTCAAATTTCAGATTTACGATGATGGCGGCTATATGATGCAAACCGCCCTCACATTACCCAAGCGAGCATTGGCCAACACCGATCACGCTTCCGCTGAATGGCAAATAGCGGCCTACAGCTCTGCCGCGCCCGCTTACATTGGCGACTTCGCAACGGTGATTGGCGGCAAGGGCGAGGTGCTAAGAGAGGGCACTAACGGGTGGACCTGCTTGGGACTTAATCCCCGCCCTTTTCCCGAAAGCGGGTGGAAAGACGCTCACGATGCCATGCCGGGCTGTGGTGATGCAGAAGGCATGAAATGGATGCAGGCCGCACTGGCGGGCACCAAGCCCATGTTGGATCGAGATACCTTTATTTGGATGTTGCATGGCGATGTTGGTGAAGACAACACCAAAATGGGTGTCTTGCAGGAGGCGGATTCCACACCGGGTCAGTGGATTGAGTCGGGCCCCCATTTGATGCTGATGCCAAAGGATCCTGCCACTATCGTGAAGTTTGGCGCTGATTTCACCACCGGAGAGCCCTATGTGATGATGCCGGGTTCTGACTATGCGCACCTCATGATTCCGTTGGTTGGTTATTACGGGTGGCAGGAGGGGTCTTCACCCTCAAATCAGTAGGTGGGATTTGACGGTTTTATTATCCATCTATATGTGCAGCTAAAGTAAAGCCGCGCTGTGGATCTGATCATAATGGCATTGCCAGCTTTCGCGATCTTGATGATTGCGGAGGCTGTCGTTACCAGTGTCCGTGGGCAAAATGTGTATGCGCTCAAAGACTTTGCTGGGTCGATGTCGCAGCTTGCTATCAACGTTGGAGTGCGGCTCGCCATCGGTGGCGCGCTTATCGGACTGCATTTCTTCCTTTATCAATTTCGTCTCTTTGAGACGCCCGATGGCCCCTTGGGCTGGCTATTTACTTTTCTGGTTATTGATTTTGTTTTCTACTGGTACCACCGGGCGCAGCATCGGGTTCGCTTCCTGTGGTGTGCGCACGTTGTTCACCATTCCAGTGAATATATGAATTTGGGTACGGCGCTAAGGCAGTCGCCTACGGGGCCCTTTACCAAGGCACTGTTCTACTGGCCGCTGCCGCTATTGGGCTTTGACCCTCTTGCAATTGCCAGTGCGGGGGCGGTTGCCACCATTTACGGTTTTTGGACGCATACGCAGGTGGTAAAACATCTGTGGTGGCCGCTGGAGTGGCTGCTGGTGACTCCTTCACACCATCGCGCCCATCACGGGTCTAATCCTGAATACGTTGACAAGAACTACGGCAACTTTCTTATTGTCTGGGACCGACTCTTCGGTACGTTTGAGCCCGAAGTCGCGCCGGTTCGCTATGGCTTGATTACTAATATCAATACCTATAGTCCACTGCGCATCGCCTTTGCGGAGTGGCTTCGCCTTTTCAGGGAGTCGGCGTCTGCGCCCACATTGCGATCCCTAAAGCGTCTGTGGCTCTCTCCTCCCCGGGGTGAAACGTCGCAGCCCTGATCGACGCCGTATATCCCCTAAGTTTCAGAATATCCAAGCGCAAGCAGTTGCCGCCGGGCCACCCGCCAGGCCAGATCTGCCTGTTGCTGTGTCAGTTCATTTTTCCAGTCACCTACGATGCCCTTGCGCACCACAGACTTCGCTTCCTCGCCTTTCTGCCGTCCCCCAGATACCTTTTCAAAGTCGGTGACCGCTTTCACACCGGCGATAGTGTAGGCGGAGCTATCGACGCCAAGGTAGTCATAGACCTTTCCCATTGTCCCTTCAAAATCTCGGTGAAGGTCTTCGTAACGAATCATCAGCAGTTTGTCTTCGTTGGAGGCCTGCAAGATCGCCGATGCTCTTACCCCCCAGGTATACATAAATTCAATGAGGTTCTTTTGGGCCTTAAATTTTGCTCCCCATGGCGCCTCGGAGTCATGCATCAGCGCTTCATATTTCCACGCCGACACTAGGGCATCCCGACCGTCTCGGACCACCGCAATGAGTTTTGTTTTGGGGTGATCTTCCTGAAGCAATCTCAGGGACATAATTTGATCTGCAGCTTTGAAGGCCACAAGGGTGTCTGGTGTCGAGAGGTTCGATACATAGTCATAAAACGCTTTGGGCATGTCTCGCGGTGTATCGCACTGATAAATGCAATGCATGAGCTCGATCATTTCAGATCGTTTGAAATTGACATTCCCCAAGGTGTAATGAAATTTTGGGGGCTCATATTTTGGCAAGCGTTCAGGCCTGAAGTTTTGTTCAAGCATCGCGAATAGTTCATCAGCGACGGTGGGGATATCCTCCATTCTCTTGGGGAGAAGCGCTTTCGCTTTTTGCCGATTGTCGTGGCCAAACATGGGAATCCAGCCCATACCCAGAAAAAACTCGGTGAAGGCTTCAGCCCGGGATCGAGGAAAAAACCGATGATTACCATGGGCCAGATCTAGGCGCCCTGTCAGGGTATGAATGATGCTAGTGATGCGCTTAAAAGGGTTGTTCCTGGGGCTATCCCGCCTTAGCGCGGCGACGTAAGGATCAAACTCTCGCCAGGCAATGACCTCGGGGTGCGCCGCCAAGCAATGCAGTAGCCAAGAGGTCCCACACTTATACATGCCAACTATATGGGCAGTTCTGGCTTTTGGCTCCTCGGGATCGGTCTGGTCAGCGTTGAAAATGAGTTTTCTCCAAAATATATCCCGAGTTGGGCAGGTGCATTACGGCCCCGTGCCAAGCGCCACGGGATTGTAGGGCAATCGCAATTCGTCGTCTAAGCGGGGTAGCACACCGCGTCGAGAATTATGTGTCACAGAACTGCAACAAATTGTTAAAACTACTGCAAGAACTTAGACATTAAAGCGTCATAGAGGACCGGTATTGTTCGCGAAGTCTCCAGAACATTGGGAGACCACAGCGCATGAGGCCTTGATGAATCAGCACATAACAGCACTCCGTTGCTTTACTTTCCTATTACTCGGGATCTTCTTTTCCCCCGTCAAGGCCGCCGATGAGCTGCTGGTCTATGTTTTTTCTGAGGGCAGTCCTGTTGCTGGAGCAGAGGTGTCGGTTGATCAGGCGTTTGTTGGCGAGACGGCTGCCGATGGATCGCTACTGGCTACTATCCTAGGTGATGGTGTGCACGTTCTGTCTATTGCCGCCGGCGATGATATCGTCACCACCCGCTTCAGCGCAGGTGCCAGTCAGCTCGTAGATGCCATAGTCCAACTTGATAGTGAAGACATCGCGCTTGATGTCTATTCTCAGACAGAGAGTGTTGCGGAAAGGGCTGAGGCAGCTGACGGCACGCTCAGCATCCGCGTGTTAAGAGCGGGTGAGCCCGTCGTGGACGAATCTGTCTATATTTCAGGATCCGGGCTTTCTCTACAGACCGGCAGCGACGGTGTAGCAACTGCCACTCTTTCGCGCGGGCGGTACAGAACTCAGATTGCCGAGCAAACAGCCTATTTGCGTGTTGTAGGAAATCTCACCAGATCAGCGGTCATTACTCTCAATGAGCGTGGTGAAACGATTGAAATCGCCGCCCCGGTGATGGAAGAGGTCTGGGTGGTTGCGAGTTTTGATCCGTCAGGTCTTGAGCTTAGCGAGCGCGATACCGCGAATATTGTCGATACCATTGGTGTGGAGATGCTTGCCCGGTTTTCAGATTCTGACGTGGCGGCGTCGGTTGTCCGGGTTCCCGGCATCTCGGTACAGGATGACAAGTACGTCTTTATTCGCGGCTTGGGTGGACGCTACATCTCCTCCACACTCAACAACGCCACCATGCCATCAACCAACCCTTCAAAGCGCACGGTGCCGCTGGATCTTTTCCCCTCCAACTTTGTAAACCAATTAGATATCAAGAAAACCTTCTTGCCTTACATGCCGGGAGAATCGACTGGGGGAAACTTGGTAATCAATACCAAAACCTTCCCGGATGATCGCCTGATCGGCTTTAGTTTTCAGACCGGTTACACCACCGATTTAACCGGTGATACTGTTTTTGTGGATCCCTTAACAGGGGATTTTGACTTTCTTGGCTGGGATGATGGCACTAGGAAAGAGGATCCAGCACTTTCCCTTATCTCGGATTTTCTCAGCAGTGGGGAAGCGATAGACAGCCAGACCGGAGAAACCTTTCCGCTCGATGACTACACCGCGGGCGAACTTCGTCGCATCGGCGCCATCCTCATTGAAGAAGGCTTTGATCCGGATTTCAAGTCTGCCACCCCTGACGCCAAGTTGGGCTTTAATGTGGGCGACCTTTTCCAGTTTGATAACTCAGAGCTCGGTGTTTATGCGGCAGCCAACTACTCCAACGAGTGGAGCAAGCGCGAGAATGGCGAGCGCTACACTTACGAATCACAAGGCGAGGTCGCTGATAACTTTCTGTATCGCCAGTACACCAACACCATTGAAGTAAACGGCCTACTGTCGGTCGGTTGGAACGTCGGCGACAGCACTTTCGAGTGGAATACAGTGGCGTCTCGTGTTACCGAGAGCCAGCTGGAGCGATCGGTAGGGCAGGAAGGGGATGAATTCCAGGCGCTGCTTAGGCAGACCATCCAGTGGGAAGAGCGTCAGTACTTATCGACACAGGTACTGGGCTCTCACTTTCTGGATGAGACGGGCGCGCTTTTCCTCGAATGGCAGGCTACTCTCAGCCAGGCAGATCGATATGCCCCTGACCGTCGTGAATATGACTTTACGGCGACGTCTAGTGCCACCGACCCAGTGGGTTTAAAAGAGAACTATGATTTTCAAACGTCAAATGACCAGCAGGCTTCTTTATTTAACGGTTTCATTCTAGAACCCGGCACCATTATTAGGCGGTACGATGAGTTGGTCGATGACAATTTGGATTTGTCGGCAGACCTAACCTGGGACGTATTTGACTCTGGAGCGAGTTTTAGTCAGCTCCGGGCTGGATTTCAGCTGATTTATCGCGAGCGCGACTCCGATAGCTCCACCTATGGATTTAATGTCAACCAGGTCCGAGACGACTTATTGCGTACGGATAATCTCCTGGTTTCCGACGTGGTGTACAGCTGTGACGGAACGCCGAATAGAAGCGGTTGCGAGACGGGTGAGGGTGGTATCTCCAATAGCCCCAACACGGGATTGGTATTCGTGGACAAAACCCTCGCGTCTGATAGCTACGACGCTGAGCTTGAGTACAACAGTGCCTATCTAATGTACGACCATACCTTCGGTACCTCCTGGCAGTTGATAGCAGGTGGCCGTTACGAGACCTATGAGCAGACGACCGATACCTTTTCACTTCAGGGAGATCAGGGCGCTGTGCAATCGACTATTGACGAAGACAGCTTTCTCCCTAGTCTGGGTCTCAATTGGTTTGTCAGTGACGCTCATCAGCTGCGTTTTGCGGTATCCCAAACGGTTGCGAGACCAGACTTCAAGGAAGCGGCAAACGCCACGTTCTATGACAACGAATTCAATTTCCGGGTCAGAGGTAATCCCTTCTTGGAGATTTCGGACATCATCAACGCGGACCTGCGTTGGGAGTGGTACCTCTCTGAGGTCAATAGCCTGTCGGTCGCACTTTTCTACAAGGACATGGACAAGCCCATCGAGCGGGTCGTTCAGGCAGCGTCAGGTACGGCAGGTAACTCCCGGACTTTTCAAAACTCGGATTCTGCGGAACTTTATGGCGCTGAAATAGACGGCAGCATCGAATTTATGTTGGGTGACGGTTATGACCAGACGGTGTTTGTGTCATTCAACGCCGCCTGGATTGAGTCTGAGGTGACTGCAAAGAATCAGGACAGTCGTCCTTTACAGGGTCAGCCTGAATACACCGCCAACCTTATTTTGGGTTACGACAACATAAGCGCTGGGCATCAGCTGACGGTGCTCCTGAATCAAAACGGAAAATCGATTGCGGATGTTGGGGTCTCAGGACAGCCAGATGTTTTTCTGGAGCCGCGCCTGGACCTCAACGTGGTGTACAGATTTGATATTTCAGACGGGCTTACTCTCAAAGCAAAGCTCGAAAACCTTTTGGATGACGAGGTGAAGTACACCCAGGGCGGTGAAGTCTTTCAGGTGTACAACCGCGGCCCATCCATTCAGTTAGGCATTGATTGGCAACTTTAAGCTTCATTTTCACAACCTTTATAGGGGATATAAAAGGTATGAAAACATCGGTCTTCTTGAAGAAAATGTGTTTCCCGCTGGCAATTTTGGCAGTGCTGGCAGCATGTTCTGGTGACGACAGCACCACAATTAATATCGAAGCGCCACCGCCCAGCGGAGGAGATGGTAGCTCTGGAGGAGACTCTGGTGGTGGCGATAGCGGTGGCGGTGATAGCGGCGGCGAGACACCCGTTACTTGTCCCGAGGGAACCACAGATTTAGGTGATGGTTTGTGTGAGTTGCCCGCCGTCATTTCGGCGGATATGACGCTCCCAGCGGGTGCCAAATACTTGATGTCCGACCGAGTCACGGTGGGTAATGGTAACGGCCAGCTCGAGACCAACGGTGACGGTACGCTTGAGGACGGCTCGGCTGTCCAATCGGTTACGTTGACCATTGAGGCCGGTGTTGAAGTCATGGGTAAGTCCGGCACCTTCGCCAATCTGCTGATTACGCGAGGCAGTAAATTGATGGCGATGGGAACAGCAGATGCCCCAATTATTTTCTCGTCAGATGATGCAGGCTATGACGGATCGGGAGAGTGGGGCGGTCTAATCATGCACGGCTATGCCCCTCACAATGAGTGTGCTGAAGGCGGTAGCTATTGTGATATCGACTCCGAGGGCGAATCAGGATTTGCGGGCGGCTACGATCCTAGTGATAGCAGCGGAGTCTTGCGTTACGTAGTCGTAGCTGAGGGAGGCTACGAGTTTTCGACTGGAAATGAGATTAATGGTATCTCTCTCGTGGGTGTGGGTAGTGGTACGGAGATGGACTACATTCAGGTTCACGGCAATTCCGATGATGGCATCGAGTTCTACGGCGGTAACGTCAATCTCAAGCACGGGGTTTTCACCAACAACAATGACGACTCCGTCGACTGGGACGAAGGCTATCAGGGCAACCTGCAGTACATCATTGTGAAACAGGGTGCTTCCAAGGGAGAGGCCTTTGAAATGGATACTGAAGGGTCGTCCGATGGCTTCTTGTCCAAGCCTACGCTCGCCAACGTTACTGTTGTGGCTGAAAAGGTTGCGGATCGAGCAACTTACAGCCTGAACTTTAAAAAGCGATCTGGAGGCTTTTTCCACAACACGATCGTAACCGTGTCACCGGATTCAGAGACTGCGCTAACTACCTGCGTCAATGTGGATGGCTCTGGCTCAGAGGCTTTGGTGGGTGAAGCACTGGTACTCAACAACTGGATCCAGGACTGCGCGTCTGGTTCGGGTGATCAAGGTATCCTTGCCAATGTCTCCGGTCTCGATAATGGATCGATCGCAGCGGTGCCTGCAGAGCTCGACAACAACTTTGCGTCTCAAGCATCAGCCGCCACACTCGCAAGCGCGATCGATTGGGATGCGGTAAACAGCGCGTATCCGGAGTCGGTTGCTGATGCCAGCTACCTTGACGCCACTGACTATATCGGCGCTGTAAACCCCAACGGCAGTGATGTTTGGTGGGCGGGTTGGACCATAGAGGGTTCGGTAGGCAACCCAACGTTGCCCGAAGCATCATGCCCTGCCGGCACTGACGAACTCGAAGCTGGATTGTGTTTACTTCCTCCAACTGTATCAACAGACCTGACTTTGACGGCGGGGGTAGATTACCTCATGGAAGGTCGAGTGACGGTGGGCAATGGTAACGGGCAGCTGGAGACCAACGGTGATGGCACATTGTCTGATGGATCGTCTGTCCGGAATGTCACGCTCACCATCGAACCGGGCGTCCATGTGTTGGGTAAGACAGGCACCTTTGCCAATCTGGTCATTACTCGGGGTAGCAAGCTAATGGCGGTGGGCACCAAGTCCGCTCCCATCGTTTTTTCATCTGACGACGAAGGTCTCGATGGATCAGGGGAATGGGGCGGCCTGATTATGCATGGCTATGCGCCTCACAACGAGTGCTCAGAAGGCGGCAGCTACTGCGACATAGACTCTGAGGGTGAATCAGGCTTTGCCGGTGGCTATGACCCCGATGACAGCAGCGGCTCCCTTCGGTACGTGGTTGTTGCAGAAGGCGGCTATGAATTTTCAACGGGTAACGAAATTAACGGAATATCGTTGGTGGCCGTTGGCCGTGGTACTGAAATGGATTATATCCAGGTTCACGGCAACTCGGATGACGGCATCGAGTTCTACGGTGGTAATGTCAACGTGAAGCACGGTGTATTCACCAACAACAATGACGATTCTGTGGATTGGGATGAGGGTTATCAGGGCAACCTGCAGTACATCATTGTGAAGCAGGGGGCGTCCAAAGGTGAGGCCTTTGAGATGGACACGGAGGGATCCTCAGAGGGGTTCCTGTCGAAGCCAACGCTGGCTAATGTCACTATCATCAACGACAAAGTCGCTGATCGAGACAGTTACAGCCTTAACTTCAAGAAGCGCTCGGGCGGTTTCTTCCATAACACGGTCGTGACGGTAGCTGATTCGTCTGAGACTGCGGTAGATACCTGCATCAACGTGGACGGCTCTGGCTCCGAAGCCCTCGTTGGTACGGCACTGGTGATCAACAACTGGATCCAGGATTGCGGCCAAGGCAGCGGTGTCCACGGCGCGCTCTCGGGATCTAATGTAAGCTTCGATGCTTCTACAGTGGTAGAAACTGACGCAGCTCTGGACGCTCTTCTGAGCTCTCAGGCCCCAGAGGCATCCGGCTTGGCACCTCTCGATTGGGATGCGATTAACGGCGCTTTCCCAGAATCAGTGGCTGATGGCTCTTACCTTGACGCCACCGACTACATTGGTGCCGTGAATCCTGATGGCACTGATCCCTGGTGGGCAGGCTGGACCGTATCCGGTTCTCTATAAGGAAATTGCTGCTTATACCGACTTAAACGAGCAAGTCCGAAACCAGAAACCCAGCCTTTGGCTGGGTTTTTTCGTTTGGAGTCAGTGAGTTTAAGGCCTTCTGTTTCCGCTGTTATACTGCCGGCCGAAGCTGATTTAAAGACAAGGGCTTACCCCCATAATGGCAAAAGTATTATTGGTTGATGATGAGTCTGATATCCGAGAGATGCTCCGCTTTTCGCTGGAGCCTGCGGGATTCGACTGCATCGAAGCCGGTGACATACAGGACGCCTACTGGAAGGTGACGGAGGAATTTCCCGATATCGTCTTGCTCGACTGGATGTTGCCCGGGGGCCCTGGCACCGAGCTACTGCGGCGGATGAAGAAAGAAGACGCCACCAAGGCAGTTCCTGTCATTATGGTAACGGCGAAAGTCCATGAAGATAACATCGTCGAGGCCCTCGAGATGGGAGCCAGCGACTACGTTACAAAGCCGTTTAATACCAAAGAGCTTGTCGCCCGAATTAAGGCAACGCTGCGTCAAACCGCAAAAGTTGAACCCAAAAGTGAACTCGGTGTGGGTGAGCTTCACCTTGATATCGATAGTCGTCGCGTCACCCTGAGCGGAGCGGATATTTCGATGGGCCCAAAGGAGTTCAAGCTGCTCCAGTTTTTTTTGGAGCAGCCGGAACATGTCCACTCCCGAACAAAGCTTCTAGAGCACATTTGGGGCCAAGAGACCCATGTGCAAGAGCGTACAGTGGACGTACACATCCGTCGTCTTAGAAAAGCGTTACAAGCGGCCAATCCCGCTTACAGTAATTTGATCCAGACCGTTAGCGGCACGGGGTATCGATTCTCGCCGCGAGATCTTCAGCATTAGCCTCAACTTCTTTTGGCGCTGGTTTTATCCTGTTGTCTCTGTGAGTTCTTAAAGCGCAGCTTCTCCTGCTTTCGCTCAGCCACCATTTGTTCCATCGATTCCCCTATATGGGACTCCCCCCGGCGCCGGGCTAATTCAATCTGTTTTTCGCGCTCGGAATAGCGCTGCTTTTGACGTTGGGTTTGCTGATCATGGCAGTGGTGACAGCTAATGCCCTTCTGATAGTGAGGGCTCAGCTTGTCTTCCTCGGTGATCGGGCGTCGACAGGCATGGCACTGATCGTAATGGCCTTTTGCCAGCTGATGGTTCACCGTTACCCGGTTGTCAAAAACAAAACACTCTCCCCGCCACTTGCTCTCGGCTTCTGGCACCTCCTCGAGGTATTTGAGGATGCCTCCCTTGAGGTGGTAGACCTCGTCGAATCCCTGCTGCTTGAGAAACGCGGTGGACTTCTCGCAGCGGATACCCCCGGTACAAAACATGGCCACTTTCTTATGAACGGTAGGGTCGAGGTGTTCTGCAACGTAGTTTGCGAGTTCCCGAAATGACGCGGTCTTGGGATTAATGGCGTGCTCAAAGGAGCCGACTTCAACCTCATAGTCATTGCGCGTATCTAATACCAGCACCTCAGGGTCAGTGATAAGCGCGTTCCAGTCTCGGGGCTCGACATAGGTACCCACGATGTCATTGGGATCGATGTTATCGACGCCCATGGTTACGATTTCTTTTTTGAGCTTGACCTTTGTGCGGTAGAAGGGCATCTCATCAACGTAGGATTCTTTGGCCTTAAGTCCCGTGAACCGCGCGTCACGCTGGAGCCAGGCTAGAACCCGATCAATCCCGGCACGAGACCCAGCGATAGTCCCGTTTATGCCTTCGGAGGCTAAAAGTAGAGTGCCTTTCACCTCGCTATCGATCATTAGGTCGAGCAGCGGTTGGCGCAGGTCCTCAAAATCAGGCAGAGCGACGAATCGATACAGCGCGGCAACCACCACGCTATCGGCTGAAGTGTTTGGCATATCAGGTCCTCGTGGCTAACCAGAACGTAAAACTGGCGCTTATCGGGCTGCGGAGATTATCAAAAAATGTACCTCGTCAGTAGCGCGCTGGGAGTGCGTCTGGGGAGTTAGCCCGGCTCTATCGGGAAAACAAAGGCAGGTTGTCTTAATCCATCCCCATCCACAGGCCGTATTCGTTAGGCACTCTGCAATCCTCACTCGGTCATCTTAATGAATAAACTTCGTCAGGAGTGGTTTTCCAATATCCGCAGCGATTTGCTTGCGGGGCTGGTTGTGGCCCTCGCGCTGATCCCTGAAGCCATTGCCTTCTCCATCATCGCAGGTGTCGATCCCCGGGTAGGGTTGTATGCCTCTTTCTGCATCGCCGTCGTTATCGCTTTCGCTGGGGGGCGCCCCGGGATGATCTCGGCAGCGACGGGCGCCATGGCCCTATTGATGGTGACATTGGTGCGAGAGCATGGGCTCGACTATCTGTTCGCGGCTACCGTGTTAACCGGCGTCCTACAGATTATTGCGGGATGGGTCCGGCTTGGGGAGCTGATGCGTTTTGTCTCACGCTCTGTGGTCACTGGCTTTGTGAATGCCCTGGCTATTCTGATTTTCATGGCGCAGCTGCCAGAGCTGATTGATGTGCCGTATGCGGTTTATCTGATGACAGCCGCGGGGCTGGGCATTATCTATGGTCTTCCATTGATTACCCGGGTCGTGCCATCGCCGTTGGTCGCGATAGTGGTGCTGACCGCCGTGGCGATTGGTTTTGGTATTGATGTGCGTACCGTGGGTGACATGGGCGACTTACCTTCAACACTGCCGGTTTTTTTAATGCCCAATATTCCGCTCACTGTTGAAACTCTGCAAATCATTTTCCCCTATGCGGTCACCTTGATGGTGGTGGGGCTCTTGGAGTCATTAATGACGGCAACCATCGTTGATGACTTGACCGACACCACCAGCAATAAAAGCCGCGAGTGTATGGGGCAGGGTGTGGCCAATATAGCGAGTGGCTTCATGGGGGGTATGGCCGGATGCGCCATGATTGGTCAGTCGGTTATTAATGTGAAATCCGGGGGTCGTGGCCGGTTATCGACGCTAAGTGCGGGCATATTCTTACTGGTATTGCTTTTATTCTTTAGCGATTGGGTGCGACAGATTCCGATGGCAGCGCTGGTGGCGGTGATGATCATGGTGTCTATAGGTACCTTCAGTTGGGAGTCGGTTCGAAATCTGCGGACTCATCCGCCGAGCTCCAGCATTGTCATGATCGTCACGGTGATCGTGACAGTGTCAACCCATGACTTGGCCCAGGGGGTACTCTCTGGCGTTCTGCTCTCTGGCTTTTTCTTTGCACACAAAGTGGGAAGAATTCTAGTGATTCGATCTCAATCTGAGGATGAGGGGAGAGTCCGGACCTATACCGTGCTCGGTCAGGTCTTCTTTGCTAGTGCCGACCGATTTGCCCAGTCATTTGATTTCAAGGAAGTTATAGACTCGGTACGTATCGACGTCAGCCGAGCCCACTTCTGGGATATCACAGCCGTCAGTGCGTTGGACAAAGTGGTGCTTAAATTTCGGCGAGAGGGAGCTGATGTGGAAGTAATTGGCTTGAACGAGGCCAGCGCCACCATGGTGGATCGTTTTGGTTTGCATGATAAAGAGGGAGCGGAAGATCTCCTTCTGCCCCAGTAGATAGCGATTGTGAAAACCGCAAAGAAAATTCTCGCCTGTGTTGATCAGTCCCCTTACGCAGATTACGTAGCGGATTACGCAGCTTGGGCTGCCGCAATGTTTTCGTTGCCTCTCGAGTTACTGCACATTATCGACCGTCATCAGGAGACAGCTACTAGTGATGATCACAGCGGGGCGATTGGCTTTGATGCTCAAGAAACATTATTGAATCGCCTCGCAGAGGAGGAGGGCGAGCGCTTTCGTGAGACTCGCGAGCAGGGAAGGGTTTTTCTCAACGGCCTCAAGCTCCGCTGCGAGCAACAGGAAAATCTCTCTGTCGATGTGCGTCAGCGTTACGGACAATTGCTGGAGACCCTCGATGAGCGCCAGGATGATGTGGCGTTATATGTACTGGGACGTCGCGGCAAATCGGCGGCACACACCCAACGAGATCTCGGTCGTCATGTCGAAAGCATTAGTAGGAAAATCCGTCGCCCCATTCTGACCGTTGCCCAGGAGTTCTCGACCCCAAAGAGTTTATTGGTCGCTTACGACGGCAGGCGCATGACCCGAAACTGCGTGAGCTTGATCGCGGGGAACCCCGCCTTGTCCAATTTGCCCGTGCACGTGGTGATGTCGGGCAAGCAGAATAATGAAGCCGAAAAACAGCTGGCGTGGGCGCGTGGCACCTTGGAGCAGGGTGGTTTTGAGGTAGAAACTGCCTACCTGCCCGGCGACCCCGAGCAGAAGATTACCCAGGCCATCACCGACAGGGAGGTCGACCTGCTTGTGATGGGGGCATACAGCCGATCACCCCTGAAAAACCTGTTCCTTGGCAGCAAGACAAATGATCTGCTGCGAGCCTCGCGGGTACCCACGGTCACGGTGCACCTGTAACCCACCCAATCACGCCGATTTGGCGTTATTTCGTTGGTTGTATGCCCTATCGTGTTCATTGAGCGGCCATTACTGCCGCCGGCCAGGTCTTCACGCGGGGACATCCTCGGCGCAACTTGCAGACCGACTCATGAGTGGATTTGCGCAAAGTAGTCATCCATTGAAAGTAGTCGTACAGAAATCGCTGTACAAGTGAAGCCCATCAAGCTCCTTCACCATTCGGAGCTCAGAGATTGGATGCTGAAATTACTTGCCCTTAATGCCTTTTATTCGCCGAACTAGGGGTATATAGTGAGAGAAGTGGGGAATTTCATTGCACCTGTTTGACCTAAAGTATTTGTAGTAGCTCGGTTGCTCAGGCCCAAAAGCCCATAGAGGCTGGGAAAGGAAATTCGACTCAATCGAAGACCCATAAGGGCGTGGTTGAGTCCAACGATAATAATAATCATAACGATGGGAGGGCCTATGAAGCGCTTCTACTACATGAGTGACGATCTGGACGATCTCGAACAGATTGAGCACGACCTCGAGGCGGGCGGTATCCCCCGCACACAAATCTATTTGCTTAGTAATGATGACGTGGGCCTTGATAACCATGACGTCAATCGTGTTGCCAGCTTCCTGAAAACTGATGTCATTCACTCTGGTGAAATCGGCGCTGTGCTGGGCCTGGCAATTGCCGCCTTGATCCTGCTTGTCGCCTATTTCTCGGGGATTACGGCTCAGGTCGGATGGGTGCCCTTTATATTCTTGGCGATCGTAGGCTTTGGCTTCGCGACCTGGGAGGCGGGCTTCATCGGTATGCAGGTTCCCAACGTTCACTTCGCCAAATTTGAGAAGGCGTTGGCCAAAGGGCGTCACGTTCTCTTTGTTGAGACCGGGGTTGAGGATAAGAAAAAATTAAAAAGTGTTCTAAAGCGTTATCCCAAGCTAGAGCGTGCCGGCATCGAGGTCACCCATACGGGCCTCTTTATGCTGGCACTCCGTACCTGGGAGAAGCTGAGGAGCCGGGCGCTGATTTTTCAGGGGCGACCAAGTAAACAACAACAATAGCTGGCTGCAACGTACAGCCGGCACGAGGGGGTATCGATAGTTTACAGGGCGCGTATGGCAACGCGATTTGTACCCTGTGACGGTCGGTAACTGGGGGGGCGATAGCGCCCATTTTTGGCACTGGGTGCGAGAGTTAAAATATGTTTGCTGCGATTGTATTACTCGTTTTAGTACTGGGGACGGTGGTTTTTCATGCCTTAAGTCCGTGGTACTTCACTCCGATTGCGTCTAACTGGGCCTCAATGGACAACACTGTCACGCTGACTTTTGTCGTGACGGGGTTGGCCTTTGTTCTGGTCAATGTGTTTATCGCGTATTGTTTAATCAAGTTCCGTAACAAGCCTGATCGTCGGGCGGAATATGAGCCCGAGAGCATCAAGATGGAGAGCTGGCTCACGATTCTTACCACTGTGGGCATCGCGGCGATGCTGGCCCCTGGCCTGCTTATTTGGAAGGATGTGGTGACCCCGCCAGATGATTCCATGGCAATGGAAGTTCTGGCTCGCCAGTGGAACTGGTCCTATCGACTGCCAGGTGAGGACGGTAAGCTGGGTGCGGTCGCGGTCAGCCACACTAGCGAAGACAACCCCTTGGGTATTGATCCTTCCGACCCCTTCGGTCAAGACGATGTAATCATCTACGATCCCGTGCTGCACCTCAAAGTCGACCAGCCAGTAACCTTTCTTCTGCGGTCTACCGACGTGCTGCATAACTTCACCGTCCCTCAGTTCCGCGTGAAAATGGACTTTGTGCCGGGTCAGGTCTCCTATATCTGGGCGGAGCCTCAGGAAGTGGGGAGTTATGACCTGCTTTGCGAAGAGTTGTGTGGCGTGGGCCACTACGCCATGCGCGGCCGGGTCATTGTGGACAGCGAAGAGGCGTATGACGCCTGGTTGGCAGATCAACCAACCTTTGCGGAAACCCAGGCGGATTTAAGCACTGATCTTGTTGCCGGCGAGGCCTCTTACGCTGTTTGCAGCTCTTGTCACGGAGCCAACGCCGAGGGCAACAAGGCCATGCATGCCCCCGGTCTCGCTGGTATGGATAGCGAATACATGAAGCGGCAGCTGCGTCATTTCAAGCGCGGTGTAAGGGGCGCTCATGAAGACGATACCTGGGGACGCTCGATGGCGCCGATGGCCATGATGCTTGCCGATGCCTCTGCTATAAATAACGTGGTCAGCTACATCGGAACTCTGTCGGGTCAGGCCGAGTTTGATGGGGCGGCGGACTATAGCTTGAGCACGGCTACCGAGCGTTTTGAGCTGAGCTCATCCGGTGATCCCAAGAAAGCGGAAGCGCTCTATGCCTCTACCTGCGCGCAATGCCATGGAGACGCCGGTGAGGGTGTCTGGACGGTGAATGCGCCAGCACTTGCCGGCCTCGAGGACTGGTACCTTGCCTCCCAAATCAAGAATTTCCGAAACGGGATTCGCGGCCGCCACGATGATGACCTCTACGGTCTGCAGATGGGTTTGGTCTCCAACACCATGACGGATGATCAGGCCATCTACGACATGGCGGCCTACATTGCCACGCTTGGACAACCACAGCAGCCGGTCAACCTGGCGCAGCAGAGATAGTCGAGAGAATAAAATGGAATACACAGTACACGACGAGACTAGTTTTGTTCGGCCCGCCGAAGTCGGTGAGATGGAGCTCTATCACGCCAAGACTTGGTTGGGGAAATACGTTTTTTCTCAGGACGCAAAGACTATCGCGATCCAGTACGCCGGCACGGCCATTGCCATTGGCATGGTGGCGCTGGTGCTTTCATGGTTCATGCGATTGCAGCTAGCCTGGCCCAATACATTCACCTTTATTGACCCCGCGTACTACCTGCAGGCGGTCACCATGCACGGCATGATCATGGTGGTTTATCTACTAACCGCACTCTTTCTCGGCGGATTTGGTAATTACCTAATCCCGCTCATGGTGGGGGCGAGGGACATGGTGTTCCCCTGGTTAAACATGATCAGTTTCTGGGTGTACTTCACAGCGGTCATCCTCTTGGCCGCAAGCTTCTTCGTGGGGGGAGGGTCAACCGGGGCAGGGTGGACGCTCTATCCGCCTCAGGCGATTCTGCCAGGCACCCCGGGATCTGAAGCAGGCATCCTGCTAATGCTGGCGTCTCTGGCGGTGTTCATCATTGGCTTCACGATGGGCGGCCTGAACTACGTGGTCACGATTCTTCAGGCGAGAACCCGGGGCATGACCCTGATGCGGATGCCGCTCACTGTGTGGGGTATTTTTGTTGCCACCATTCTCGCGCTGTTTGCTTTTCCGGCACTCTTTGTAAGCGCGATCATGATGGCGCTGGATGTTCTGCTTGGCACTAGCTTCTTTATGCCTGCGATCATGACGATGGGCAACGAGGCCAATCATGTCGGTGGTAATCCGCTGCTGTTCCAGCACCTATTCTGGTTCTTCGGTCACCCCGAGGTTTACATTGTCGCTTTGCCTGCATTCGGCATTGTCTCTGACCTCATCAGCATCCACGCGCGCAAGAATATCTTTGGTTACCGCATGATGGTGTGGGCAATCGTCATTATTGGCGCCCTCAGTTTCGTGGTCTGGGCGCACCACATGTACGTCAGCGGCATGAATCCCTACTTTGGATTTTTCTTTGCGACCACAACTCTGATCATCGCGGTGCCCACTGCGCTGAAGGTGTACAACTGGGTGTTGACCCTCTGGCGCGGCAATATTCATCTCACCGTTCCTATGCTCTTCTCGATCGCCTTCCTGCTGTTTTTTATTAACGGCGGGATGACGGGGCTCTTCTTGGGTAACGCCACGGTAAGTATGCCCCTGTCGGATACGCTCTTTGTGGTGGCGCACTTCCACATGGTGATGGCGGTTGCGCCGGTCATGGTGGTCTGCGGTGCGATTTATCACTGGTACCCCAAGATCACAGGCCGGTGGTATCACGAGGGGATGGCGCGCTTCCATTTTTGGACCACGTTTGTTGGGTCCTATCTAGTGTTTTTGCCCATGCACTATCTCGGCATTATGGGTGTGCCCCGTCGTTACTTTGAAATCACAGGCACCACCTTCCTACCCGAGTCAGCGCAGAGTGTGAACGCCAGCATTACCATCGCGGCACTGGTGGTTGGATTCGCGCAGATTGTCTTTCTCTACAACCTGATTGTGAGCGCCATGAACGGCAAGAAAGCCCCGGGCAACCCCTGGAACGCCACGACACTCGAATGGCAAACCGAAACCACCCCACCTGGACACGGCAATTTTGGTAAGGAACTGCCTTGTGTTTATCGGTGGGCCTATGACTACAGCGTACCGGGGGTTGAGGATGACTTCATTCCTCAGAATGTACCTCCCCGCAATGCCCAGGCCTGAGGTGATCCATGAGTACGATATTTACTGAACACCCCTGGATCGCAGATACCGGTCCGCTTACGCCAGCGCTATCGGGAACACAGATAGCAATGAACTCGCGGCGTTCAGCCCTTAAGGTGCTGCTGAGCGTGGTGAGTGTCTTTTTCCTGCTGATGATCGTCGCCTATGGCGGCCGCATGCTTTATCAGGATTGGCGTCCCACGCCGCAAATCAATCTGCTGTGGGCCAATACGGGTCTGCTACTTCTAAGTAGTTTGTGCCTTCAGGCTGGGTTGATGTGGGCGCGAGCCGACAAAGTCCAGTGGGTTCGTGGTGCGCTGGTGGGCGCTGCCGTTTTAACGGTTCTCTTTCTCGCAGGGCAGCTCGCTGCCTGGCAGCAGCTGATTGGCATGGTGTTGGGTGATTTCAGCAATCCATCGGTCGGTTTCTTTTTCATGATCACCGGTGTTCACGGCTTGCACATGGCGGGCGGCATGATTGCGCTAACTCGCGCCATCAAGCGCGCCTTTGGACAAGCCGATATGCAGACACTGGAGCACAGCGTTTCAAACTGTGCACTTTACTGGCACTACCTGCTGGGCGTTTGGCTTCTCGTATTTGGCCTGTTGTTCAGCGGTAACAATTTTGAGGTCCTGCTCAGGATCTGCGGATTTATCTAACGGGAGAATAGACCATGTCGACCGAGACCATGGCACCAGATTCATTGGAGTTAAAACCCGGCTTAGCGGGCTTCTTTGACGACTGGAGTTCCGATCAGCGCGCCTTCAAGGGAGTCCCCTGGGGCAAGGCGATGATGTGGATTTTTCTGGTTAGCGATACGTTCATCTTTGGCTGTTTTCTGGCCTCCTATATGACGGTTCGTGTGTCCACGCTGGACCCCTGGCCGAGTGCCAGTGAGGTCTTTGCCCTTAGCTTTGGCGGTGCGCCGATCCCACTCATTTTGATTGCGATCATGACCTTCGTGCTCATCACCTCGAGCGGCACCATGGCGCTGGCGGTGAACTACGGGTACCGGAAGAACAAGTGGGTGACGTTCTGGTTGCTGCTCGCGACTGCCTTGCTAGGTGCCACGTTTGTAGGCATGCAGGTGTTTGAGTGGAGCAAGCTGATCTTTGAGGAAGGGGTCAGGCCCTGGGGTAACCCCATGGGTGCCGCGCAGTTTGGCTCGGTGTTCTTTATGGTCACCGGCTTCCACGGTTTCCACGTCTCCATTGGAGTGATCTTCTTGTTTATTTTCAGTTACAAGGTGGCTCGAGGGCATCTGGATGATCAGACCCAGGGCTGGTTTACCAAACGCGGGGGCAACTACGAGGAGATAGAAATCCTTGGTCTCTATTGGCACTTCGTGGACTTGGTTTGGGTATTTATTTTCGCATTTTTCTATCTGTGGTGAGGAGGTAAGTCATGGATCACACAGCTGACGGTCACACACAGGTTGTTCGGGAGGAGGAGGCAATCCAGCATCCTCTGGGTGTGTACTTCAAAATCTGGATTCTGCTTTTTGTGTTGAGCGCGTTGTCTTACGCCGTGGATTTTTATCAGGTGCAGGGCTATATGCGTTGGTTCCTGATTTTGTTGTTCATGGTGCTTAAGGCCGGTCTCATCATCGCTGTATTTATGCATATGGTCTGGGAGCGTCTGGCGATGGTGTATTTCATCCTGTTGCCGCCGATTCTTTTGCTGACGCTGGTGGCGATCGGTTCATTGGAGGCCGACTGGACGTTTTTCCAGCGTGGCGTTTATTTTCTGAAGGAACTGATTCTCGAGGCGCCGGCATCGCCGCATCATTGAAACAGTTTGGTTGAGAAGCAGAAGAGGGAAATAGAAATGGGTGGTCAAAAAACTGAGGGCACGAACTACACAACGCATGTGGTGGTGTTTCTACTGTTAACCGCATTTATGTATGCGTTTGCCTATCTGTTAGTTGATCACAACAAGGACGTACCGGCGCGGGTAGATACGGTCCACGCAGACAAGCAAGAGTAAACGTTCAGGGACGTTGAGCGATGGCCTGTGCGCCGCTGGTGTGGAAAAGCGTAGAGAACTGCTCTGCGACGTCAGCGGCCTCAAACGGCGGATTGATAATACCGGCATACTGACCTAACGGGTCAACCAGATAAATCGCGCTGGAGTGAGTGACCGAGTAGACATTTTCCGCGGTTTCGGGTTCTGCTCTGAAAGGTGCTCCCAGTTGACGAGTGAGGTTAGTCAGCTGTCCCAGTGACCCGGTGGCACCAAGAAACGATGGGTCGAAGTACTGAACATAACGCGCGATCTGAGCCGCCTTGTCGCGGGCTGGATCGACTGAAATAAAGACAAATTGAACATCGGTATCACTGATGCCGCGAGCAACAATCTCTCGTTTAACGTGAGAAAGATCGTAGAGCGTAGTGGGACAGATGTCAGGACAATACATGAAGCCGAAGAAAATAAAGGACCAGTGCGACTCGAGTGACTTGAGATCAAACACGCCTTTTTCATCGTCGACCAAAATGAATTCGGCGAGTGGTCGTCTCTCGGGCAGGGTGATTAATGCAGGTGGCAGAACGTCACTTGAGGCTTTTTGGGATTGCCACAGCGTCCAGTACCCTGACGCTGCCAAGACAACACCCACCACCGCTGCAACTGCCAGCACCGGCATCATGACTTTATCTCGACTGATTGCTCGCACGCCCAAGCTCGCCCCCGCGTTACTCCAAGGACAGTCTGACAACAGCACCGCGCCTTCGTCAACAGGCCCAGAGCGGGCTTCTGCTGAAACCGCAATAGTGGAGATTTCTGGCAGCAATTTGACGGCGCCTCAACCCATCCATTCACTTCAACCGAGTTGTACCCCCTGATGGAATCAAGTCTGATCGAACGCGCCACGTGGCGAGATTATTATGAGCTCTGTAAGCCTAACGTGGTGTGGTTGATGGTGGTCACTGCGATCGTCGGGATGTGCATGGCCACTCCCGGAGTGGTGCCTATCGATATCGTCATCTTTGCGAGCGTTGGCATTGCTTTGTGCGCCGGATCGGCAGCAGCGATTAATCATCTTGCAGACCAGCATATCGACGGAATCATGGCGCGAACCTCAGGTCGGCCTCTGGTGAAGGGGAAGATTGATTCACAGGGCGCCGCCATTTTTGCGTTCGTTCTCGGCTCGCTGGGGATGTTCATTTTGTTGACCCGCGTCAATGCGCTTACTGCGTGGCTCACGCTCGCATCACTGGTCGGCTACGCCTTCGTCTACACCTTTTATCTAAAGCGAGCGACCTCCCAGAACATCGTGATTGGTGGTTTAGCGGGCGCCATGCCTCCCTTGCTAGGTTGGACAGCGGTGACCAACGAGGTAACAGGGCATGGACTGCTCTTGGTGCTTATCATTTTTGTATGGACGCCTCCCCATTTTTGGGCGCTTGCCTTTGCGCGGAAGGAAGAATACGCCAAGGTCGATATTCCCATGCTGCCGGTCACCCACGGTCGACGATATACCGCAGTGCAAAGCCTGTTATACACGCTGGCGCTCTTTGTGGTGGCGCTGTTGCCGGTGGCAACAGGACTTAGTAGCTGGATCTATCTAATCGGCGCGCTGGTGCTTGGGGGGCTATTTATCCGCCATGCGCTTGCGGTGTTACGCACGATGGATAACAAAGATGCCATGAAGATGTTTTGGTTCTCGATCGTATATTTGCTGCTGATCTTTCCACTGATGCTGATTGATCACTACATCTTACCCACTTCCCTCGTCAGTTGATGCTGGCTAGTGAGGGTGCTTACCTCTTTTATCGACGGAGAGACGCGATGACACTGTCCAAAGCCATAACCCTGTTGATTGCCGCTCTGCTGCCCTCTCTGGCGACAGCGGGGCACCATGAGGATTCGAAGAGCGTCGCGCTTGCGGCGCAGCCGGGTCAGGTAATGATTGTGTACCACTGGCCATGCGCAAACGCCGAGCGTGGGCTGTCGCTTCTTAAAGATATGATTACCTATGAACGCACTGCATCGCCGTTTCCCTATTCAGCTGCACCCGCTATTCACGCGGACGGTGCTGTGGTCTCGGTGGATGTCCACCCATCCGCCGAGTCCATGGAGCAAGCCGGAGCTTGGCAGGAGTCAGATGAGGAATGGCAGCGATATTTGAATGATATGGCTGACGCCTGCGGTTCTTTAGAGGACCTTACGGCGAGTGTATTGACCATGCAGTGACGAGTCATTGCCCGTTCAGTGATTGAGAGAATCACATATCCTCTGAGATTTCGTCTCGCTCTTCACGGGTTTGCTTTCGTTGTTCCCAAATAGCGTAGGCAGCACCCGCCACTATAAGAATCCCCAACATCAGCACCTGTGTTGGGCTAAAGCCATACAGGCCGCACTCCATGAGACGTTCGAAAAAGGAGTAGGTGCTAACGCCGCATTCCATAGATTGGGTCCTTGATTGGATTTTTCACGTCATGCTGTGTGTAGTCCCCACCGTGAAAAGATAGCATCATACAGGTGCCATGCGCTCGCCATTCTACAGGTGGTCTTCGCAGGAACTTACATCTCGATGATTGCAAAGAGAACCTGTTTTCCCAAGATCGGGGTAATAATGTACGAGTGTGTTCCCTCCGAACGAATCATCCCGCGGGTCCTGCCGAGTTATTTAAGCGATAGGGCTATACTGACTAAAAGAACCTAAGTTTCTGGAGTTGGTGACTTTGACTCAACCCGTGGCATCACCTGAGGGCCTTTTCCCAATTGCTCGCCTATCCCGTGAGTCGCGCCTCGCTTTTCAGGCGTTAGAGGACCTCGACCGAGCTTGGGACCTGGGCGTCTTTTATCTAAAGACCCCAGAGGGCCTCGATGTGGAGGGTGCCCGGGTATTTGGTCACGGACTGCTGACACCGGAAAGTCCCTATCGCAAAATACCAAACTACGGTGAGCTTGAGGGTTTCATTGCCCTTGAGAACAACCAGCAAACCAAGCTCGCACTCCGTCGCCATCGTTGGGATCAATACTACCCCTCGGACATCGCCCATTTCGGTCGGCAGCTTGATGCCATTGGTATTGCCATTATTGGCGAGGTTTTACGTCGATCAGGCATTCCCGAGGCGCTTTGGGGTCGTGCCTCTGGTGGCTACGCTAAGGGGGAGGGCACGGCTTTTCTGAACTTTGTTCATTACGATACCCGTGCTCCGGACTGGGGGCTGCGTTCCCATACCGACTACGGTTTCGTGACCGTGCTCGATGCCAGTGCTCCAGGTCTGCAGGTCGAGATAGACGGGGTATTTCATGATGTGCCGGTTTTACCGGATCATCTGGTCATCAACTTCGGCGAGGCCCTGCATTTTGTGACCGCTCATGGTGAGCACACCGTTCGCGCTGTTGTGCATCGTGTAGTGAGCCAGCGGGGAGAGGATCCGGTTCGACATGGCATTGTCTATTTCGCTAATCCTGATTTGGATGGCACGCTTTGGCAGTTCGATACCCGAGGGAAAGCCGCGGGACGCTGTTTAGTAAAAGACCTCTTCGCCATACTGGAAAATAATCTCACTGAGTAAGAGAAGGAGGCCGTTCAATGGGACGATAAGGCATCTCTCTTGCTCATGATTTATTTATTAGCTACGAGCTTCAGGCACTAGCGCTTTTTGCATTAAAGGAGGTATCCAGATGGACCGGAAGATATTTTTAGCGGAACCATTTTGATGACCACATGGTGCTTGCGAGGCTACGTGTTCATGCCGTCTCAATGAGTTGGTGGAGATCTTTTTTACAAGCAAGATGAACTTAATTAGTAGTGACGACGAGAACTGGCGCCATGGTGTGTTTGTTTATATCTTAGAGGCCGTAACTACCCACGCCTAAACATCAATGAGCGCCGGGAAAGTTACTTCATCCGGGGGGCGCGGGAAAAATCTGCGCATGATCCGAAACAGATTTCTTAGTGTGCAGGCCTTGTTACGTTAGTGATCCTATGAAGATTTTGATTATCAGAATGATGGGGCTTGGTGATGTTGCATCTATCTTGGTGCCTGCCGCGACCCTGTATAGAAAGAAATATCCGAATGCTCATATTTGTGTTCTCACTTATGAGGCTGGCGGAGAAATCATGGAGCTTCATCCCGGTGTAGATCAAGTTATGTCTATCACAAAGGGGCAGTGGCCAGAAGATCTGCTACCAGCTACCCGTGAATTCATGCGCATAGGACAACTGATTTCTGCAGAACAATTTGATTTGATTGCTAACTTGGATACCTGGTTTATGCCTTGTTTTCTGGCCAGGGCATTGAGGGATGTGGGGTTTACGGTCGAAGGAAACTATATCAATAGACCGGTTGAGGATGTTCTCAGGAAAGCGGCTGATGGGGTTCTATCCCAAAGTTTTTTTGAAAAACCAGCACAGTACATGGAAAGTTCCTTTCGGAATATGTATCAGTGGACCGTGCCCTGGTGGCAAAAATTTCCGGGCATGGGTTATCCAGCATTTTATTTGCAGAAATGTTGCGGTTTTGATGGTTCCATAGATATAAGCTTACCTTGTACCCCAGACCCTGAGCTCGTTGCTGAGGCTGAGGGCAGACCTATTATTGCGCTTTCCATGAGAGGACGAGCGCTCTATAAAAACTACGGCTACGCTGAAAGCCTTGTAAATCAACTTACAATCCAAGGCGTCCATTGTTGGAGCCAGTTTGATGGATCTGTCCCCATCAGGGCAACGCTTAATAAACTTTGCGCTAGCTCACTTCTCATTACGGTGCCAACATCTTCTCAGTGGCTAGCCAGATTGGCAGGGTGCCCCTCTTTGGTTCTGCCAGGACCTATGTCTCCCTCATTGCTTGATGCTGAGTTTTATCCGCCGGAGCAGACCGACTGCCAGTACTGTTATCAGGAATCTGAATGCCCGGAGCGTCGCAATTATGAATGCATGGAAATTTCTCCTGCGGCTATTGCCAAACAGGCTCTGGGTATCTTGAAGTCAACCCTATGAAGACCGCATTGTTCATCCAGCTTGAGCGACTAGGGGATCTTGTTCAAACCACGCCACTTCTTAGAGAATTTCGACGAGCCAATCCACACCATGAAATACACCTCTTGTTGCTTGAAGAGAATAGGGAGGTTCTTCAGGGTTTTGAGGCTGTAGACCAATATCATTATGTAGCGCAGAGAGTAGTTGCCAAATTAAACCACGCGATCAATAAACGGCGTGATGAAGAGCAACCTGATGCAAGGTCATTTCTTGTCGAGCTCGGTTTGCCCTCATTGGATTGTTTGATAAACCTTACTCATGGCGCGTTTGGCTGTTGGCTTGCGGGTCAGTTATCGGCTCACTACCTTGAAGGAGGAGTACTGACTGCTGAGGGGAATTGGTTTTGGCAGGGAGCATGGCATGCTTACTTACTGGCTATGCCGGATTTTAGGCAACACAATTTATTCAACATTGTGGATCTTTATCGTGGGTCAGGCCCGGCGGGACCGGTAGCATCCTCAAGTCGCCCATATGCTTATAGATCAAAAAAACTACCCTTTGAAGTTCCTCAGGGAAAACTTGTAGCGTTGAACCCCGGTGCAAGCAAACCGAGTCGACGCTGGCCATCGCAAGCTTATGCGGAGCTTGCAAAAAGGTTATGGGAGCTGGAGTTCAGCCCAATCCTGGTGGGTGCGCCATCTGATATGGAAATCTGTAATGAGGTGGCAACTCATCTCGACATGCCGATTAAAAACTTTTGTGGACGGACTTCAGTTCCAGACATGACAGCGCTCCTTGATGGGTGCGAGCTCCTCGTGAGCAATGATACCGGCGCCATTCATCTCGGGAGTGCGGTGAACACTCCCTGCGTTGGCCTATACGGTGCTACTGCCTGGTTTTCAGAAACAGCTCCATGGGGTGAGGGCCACATTGTTGTACAAGCACCTATGGACGCATCTATGGAGTCAATCACGTTAGAGACAGTCTTTACCCAGGTATGCCGCGTACTCGGAATTCCTGCTCTGGCGAGTGCAGGGGCTGAAGATGTATGGCGAACTAGGCTCTGTTCACAAGATGCTCTGGGAGGCTTGAGTTACGAATTACTCCAAGGACGCGGTGCTGAACACCTGCACTTTACCCTTCACTACCGTGAGGCTTTCAGTCAAGTATTGATGAGCAATAAAGTGATGGAGATCCAGCAGCCTTCCTGTCGGGTTGAGGCGGACTGTCTAGCCGCCTCAAAAGCGTTGAGGGAGATGGCCATTATCGCTGCACAAGCCCTAAACCTATTACGTCCCGAGCAAGCTGATGCACCCGAGGAAGTTGAAGTGCTGTGCACCGGATTTGAAGAGGCTTTGGGGACTGTTACGGAATCGGCCGAGCGATTGCCTCATCTGGCACCGCCTCTTTATTGGCTAAAGTGGGTGTTGCGTACAGCCCCCTCGTTTAGCTTAGAAGCTCAGCTTACTTTGCGTGTTAAGGAATGCCGACGCGCGGCTGACATACTGGAGTGTGCAGCGCATCTGCATCAGACGGCGATGAAAGAGCGTGAAAACTAGTTAAGACCTCGAGTTGAGAGGCGCGGAAGAGGCGTTGCTAAATTCGGTAAATGAAATTATTTCACGGGGGCATCTTACAAAAATGATGCTTGTTCAACCATCCACAGATTTGATCACGCTAGATAGAATACGCTTGGAATGCTCGTTTGACTGTTGGAGAACGCCAGTGGCGGCTTGATTGAGGATCGATGCTGAGGCTAACCTACTGGTTTCCTTCGCATAATCCGTGTCTGTAAGGACGCTATGACTTGATTCGAGATTTACACCTGCTAGTGTAAGAGAATCAACAGCATGTGTTATTCGATTAACCACCGCCCCAAATTCTGCTCGATGTCCAAGTAAGGTGTCGATCACTTGATCGACAGCAGAGAGAGTATCAGTAGGAAATGAAAAATCGTATGTCGTAATTGTTGTTGACGCGACGATATTGTCGACAAAAAGCTGAGCTCCTGCAGCAAGGCCCCCGGTAGCATCATACGTGCCGCCCACAAAAACAAACTTGTAAGTCCCTTCCTTCGTAATGGTCAAGCTTTCTGACTGCCAGTTAGTAGTCGTACCCGTATCGTCAAGAATTTCCAGGGTTTCGCCGGTATTTACATTCAATAAGTACGCGTATACGTCGTAACTGTCTTCACCACCCTGTGCTCGCCAATCGAATGAGACTGTGTCACCTATCTTCATGTTTAGCTGATCCTGGCTCACTAGCGCAGGGCCCCTGACCGTGTCATATCCAGTATTGGTAGTAATTCCCGAGCTGGTCAGCCGAACCGATTGTGATCCCTCGCTTTTCTGCGCGGTAGTGGTCGTGACTTCCATAGTTCCTGGATCGCTGGGGTTATTTTGATCTGTACCGTTTGCCACATCGTTCGTTGGTGTGACGTGGCCAGCGATAGAATCAGTGCCAAAAATGATTGCCTGCTCAATAATATCCCAGCCAGTAATCGTCGAGGAGCCTGGAGCATCTGCCTCGAAGTCACCGTTCTCGAAAGACTTTATGGTCTCTATGGTTTCTACTAACTTGGGGAGTTCGACCGAAATCTGACTGTCAATGTTGGCTCCTACAGTGAATGGTACTGTCCTTGACTCCATGAAGAGCGGCTCTGAATTAAATTCACTTTGCCGCGCTAGCTCCGTTATGGACACTCGGAGTGCATCAATTTCGTCTTGCAAGATCGCGACCTCAGATGAGCCCTGAGTACCGTTGGCTTGCTGGAGGTAAAGCTCCCGCATGCGGTGGCTAACATTAATCAAATCTCCCAGCACTGAATCTGCAGTGCGAACTAGATTGATACCGTCTAGGCCATTCTGTATGCCTTTTTGCAAACCAACAATTTGTGACTGCATACGAGCAGCCATTGCCATACCCGCTGCATCATCCGCTGCACGATTGATTTTTTCGCCAGTCGCCAGACGCTCAGTAGCCTGATTAACTGATCTTTCAGATTTCGCTATAGCACCCAGTGCGCGCATCGACGCATCTGCGAGGCTTCCTAAAGAGATCAAGGGTAAGTTTCTCCATGCTTCCCACCTAGGTCGAACATGCAATATCTGTACCAAGATGGCTTTTTTGGCTAAACCCCTTGTTTTCAGCCAAGCGTCGCTTACGGTTATGTCTAATGGAGTCATGACCGGCAGGACGTTGCCGGCGGTAGACTCCTCAAGGAGTTCTGGAGTTTTTGGGTCGGTAGATTTAGGTTTGATTTAGTGAGTTAGCATTTCTGCCCTGAAAAGTTAAGCAGCTGAGCTTCAGGGGAGCACAATCACAAGCGCCCCCAGAACAACCATGACTGAAGCAACTATCGAACCGGCAGGAGCGAGTCCAAGAGACAAAGAGCCGTCTTGCTCCGTCATTTTCGAAGGCGACCACACAAGGCCCATGACAATGGCTACTAGTGCGTACAACAAGCTCAAAAAGCCAAACGCTATGGCCGGGCCCAGTAACATTGGATTATCTAGGTGAGTCAGGCCTTCCACCACTCCGATAGAAAATCCCAACCAACCTATGGCTAGTAATTTTGCTGACCATCCGGTTGCATAGTTTTGGCCCAACGCACGATTGATTAAAAAGACCAGAAGAGTAACCCCGCTTAAAAGAAATACCGCTTGCGCGTGCCAATAGATGCCGATATTCCCTTGGGCCGCCCGATTCATCGCCCACGAAATTGCGATCAAGAAGACTGCGGATCCTAGAACTTTTGCGGTTAAAGGCAGAGAGAAGTCAAGTGGGACGAACTGAGAGTCCGTGAGGAGTAATCGAACGGCGCTTGCATACACAACGGTTAACACTGCGATTGCCAAGGCCGGGGCGATCTGAGCAGGATCGGACACCGCAGCGAGCATGCTGACTACGCCAACGAGAAACCCTATCAATCCGAGCGGAAGTGACAGCTCCCAAAGTAGTCGCAGCTGTCCGGTCCGAATTCTCATTAAAATTCCAGCGACTATAAGGCTACCAAAAACATAAAGCGCTGAAACTGTGTCGACTATAGAACCGAACTCCAACATATCGTCCTTCCTTTCAAGAAAATCAAACCGAGCCCGCCAGAGATCGAACCATGCTTTTGGAACCCCTTACCTCTCAAGCTACACAGCTATGTATCGGTCGGTGTTGGGGTCGTACTCCCAGCTCGTCTTGCCATTCTCTTCCGGCGGAGTTTTGGGTTGCGCTTGCGCTATTGCTATTTGATGGAACTGAGTGGCTAGTTCAGAGGAACGATCGCTTGAGAAGCCCTCTACCATCGACTTCATTTCTTGCAGCGCGTTTATAAGGGCAGATGCCTTTATATTGGCATGGTCGCTGCCAGGAATGATTTCAAGACGTTCCTCACCAACACTGAGCCAAAGTACAACTTCCTCAAGCAATAATTGATCAAGACTTGGTGGCGCGCCATCGGCGCCGGAAAGCGCTTGATTGGTAACCGCCCAGTTGAGGCTGGGACTCGGGTCTGAAGCTGCATTTCCGTGTTTGTATCTTGCTTCAGCGTCCACTATCGACTGCTCTAAACTTTTGACTGTCAATTCGTGGGTAGTCTTAAAGATGCCAGCCTCACGAGATGTTGGATTCCCAGTACTATCAGACATCGCTTCCTCCCTTCAATGACTTGCCACCTTAACTCGGCCATTGTGCCGACGCTTGGTTCTTACTCTACACCGCCTCAGCCATAAAATCTCTATAAAAACTGCAATGCGAACCTCACTGCTATGGTGATCGAATACAAATTTTGGTGTCGGCTAAGCTTGAGACAAAAAAGCCTTGGTTGAGCTTAAAGGTTCTAGAATTAAACCCTCCGGCCGCCTGAGTGCTCCCACAATACGACCCCCAAAAGTGCACGAATGGCTCGTGTTCCGGGTGGCGTCAAGTTTTGGATAAGGGCACGTAATGGGACAAAACGCACCAGTTTGAGGCATTTGTTTGACATTAGATACTAAGACTGCTCAGCTATCGATCTGACGCTTAGAATTTCTGCACCGTAAGCGTAGACAAATCTTGAAAAATTTCTATTGGACACGTAACGTCTAGGGGGTATTTGAAGACTCTCCTGCCGGGAAACAAGCAAATGACTTTGGCTAATGAATCACCATCAAGGGAGATCTCCTTCATATCCGATATTTTAAACAGACGTTTACTCAGCGGAGTCCGTTATTACGGCGTCCGCCGCACTCAGAGACAATACATTGATACTGAGATTGTGGTTGAAAAATAAATCAGATTCGGGGGAAAAGATGGAATTAACAAGGCCAAATAAAATCCATGTGTTGCCAGCGATATTTTTTATAGGCCTGCTGGGCTCCACTTCTGCTATCGCTGCTTCAGTAAAGGGCACTACTGCCTCCGGAAATGAGGTAGATATCGAGATCATCAAGTCCCCTGCTCTTGAATACCCCCGGCGTGCACAGCGCTTGGGTGTTGAGGGGTATGTGTTGATAGGATTTGACCTTTCACCCAGTGGTGAGATTTTGGATTTGAGAGTGGTAGAGAGTAAGCCGCGTCTGATGTTTGACAAAGCAGCAATGAAGTTCGTCGGAAATATGAAATTTGCTGTCCCGGAAGAAGGTGGAGCTAGCGTATCAACGCAAGACATAAAGGTCAGAGTTACCTTCGCGCTCCAGTAGCAGGCGGACACAAAATATGACGATCAAGAGCAAAATACTTTTGGTGATATTGGCGGGCATCGCGTGCCTTTTTTTGGCAAATATATACTCATCATCACAAATGAATACAGCGCATAAGCGTTATAGCTCTGACGAGAGTTTGACTGCGCATTCCTCTGCTTGGTTTAGCAACTTAGATACGCAATTCGTCAGCAATTTGCTGGCGTATGACCCTATGGATGGCTCTGAGAAAAACGCCAGCTACTGGGATCCATCTTTAAACGGATTTGACGGTTCTACCGGCCCTAATCCACTTTTCGCCGCAATCACAAACAAAAACATTGAGGTTGCTGAGGAGCTCTTTGGCCGCGTTTTTTCAGATGCAATCATGGAAGAACTACTCACATTTGCGATTGCCTATGATCGAAGGGGACTGCAATTGTATTGCGAGTCCAGCCTGTATCTTGTAGGCGTGGATCCGTGTGAAGAGTCTGCTCAGCCGGATTATTTCCTTAAGTTTGGCTCGTTTGTGGATAGTCTTGAAGATGGGTCTGTCCGGCGTGTCACTCAAATTAACGATCTCAGTGGTGGCAAACCTGTTTCCATTAACGACACGCTTGCCTTTGCGCTAATCGATGAAAACGGCTCTATCATCGGGCTGGTCGTAGTCGGACGAAATGTAATAGATGGCTTGGAGCAGTTTTCTGAAAATTTTGAGATATCAACAGCCATTTTGATGGGTGAGAGAGCGCTAACAGTCCATGATTACTACGATGAAGAGCGCCCGCCGGAACTCAATACATTGATTAAGGCTGGCACAGATTATGCAGCGAAAACCGGCACATTTTCCTATAGCTTTATTGCAGAGGAGCAGGGAGCCCGGATTTCTTCTATTCCCTTTAGTAAAGACATCCGAGGCAGCGATCTGCGAATTTTGATTTTTGACGATCAGGCAGACCTTCTGGCGACTTTAAAGCAAGAGGAAAACAAAGCATTTCTTGCTTTTGCGCTGGTTTCTTTAGTGATTGTAGGGCTCGTTTTCCTAATGACGACTTCCTCTTTCAGGCGGATTATTGATGCAATTCATCTACTTGAGAGGATGGGCCAAGGCGATCTTTCGGCTGCTTCCGCAACCTCAGGACTTTTTTCTTCTAAGAATGACGAAGTAAGTAGGCTTCAAAGGACTATTGAAGATTATCGAAGTCATAGGCTTGAGGCCGAATCCCATAGGGTCGAGCGGGCCAAAAGGAGAGATGAGCGAGACAGGATAATGTTCGAAAAAATGGCCCTTTTAGCTGACCAGTTAGAGGGGCAAGCTCGTGAAATGCTGAAAGTAGAAATCGAATCGATGCAAGAGCTCGTGTCCTCTGGTAGCGACGAGGATAAGGAGCGGGCGTCAATAGAGGTAATGTCCAAGGCTTTCTCTAGGATGTCTGATGAAGTCACGACACTTATTGATGCCAGAACTCATGAGCTGGTCGCTGCCAAAGACGAGATCAATAGTTCCATCCGATATGCAGCCAAGCTCCAAAACGCTTTACTCCCAAAAACGATGCCTGGAGATTTCAACATAAACGTCGAGTGGCGTCCGCGGGATTTAGTGGGTGGTGACATCTACTTTATTAAAGATTATCCGGATCGAGTCTACATAGCCGTGGTGGATTGCACCGGGCACGGGGTTCCAGGGGCGTTTTTATCAATCATCGCGAGAAGCCACCTAGATAAGGCTATTGATGTTGACGGTTATCAAAGTGCCGGCGCTTATCTCTCACAAGTCAATGAACTACTGAAAGAGACCTTGGCCCGCTCAGATAAAAAGAATACCAGTGAGGAGGGATTTGACGGTGGTGTGTGTATTTACTACCGGAAAGAACGCAAGCTTGAATTTGCTGGCGCGAAGTCGTCATTGTTCAATGTGGACGGCGTAGATGCCATTGAAATCAGTGGAAATCGTAAATCCGTCGGGTCCACGCGGATGTCTTCTGACTTCAACTTTACCACTCACGAAATAGCATCTCCCCGCGGTGCTTTTGTCATGCTGACCGACGGTATCACCGACGTTATGAGCCCGGCAGCAAAACCTATTGCTTTTGGGCGGAGACGAGTTTTGAAGATTCTTAGGGAATCATCAGACAAGACGCCAGCAAGCATTGTCGACAATATTATGAGTAGCGTTAACATTTACCGAGGTGGGGCACCCTTCCGCGACGACCTCACACTCTTAGCGTTTTCACTAATACACGATGAACCCGAACCGAGCGTTGTCAAAGCTGTTGGAGAAACAACATGATTTTCGAAGCTAGTCAGCGGACGCCTCTCGTAGAGTTAACCTCTACATCCTGCTTGATACGAGGAGAGTGCTATCCAGAAAATATCTCAGAGTGGTCAGATCCTGTTTTACAGGAGTTGGAAAATTGTTTAAGTGGCGATGAGCAGGAATTCAAGGTAGAGATTGAGCTCTATTACTTCAATAGCTCATCTGCGAAATTTTTGTTCGACTTTTTTGAGTTTCTGGAGGAGAGCGCGTCTGGGGGGAAGTCCATATCAGTTGATTGGCGTTACCGTGCCGAGGATGACACAATGCAAGAGGCAGGAGAAGATTTTGAGGAAGACATGACTGCCTGCTCTTATAAGCTAGTGGTAGTCGAGTCGGAAGAAGAAGACTGAAGTAGCGGCATTGTGTGCAAACCTAGATTCGGAAATTTGAACTATGCTGACAAATATAGAAACTAAAGATACTGTCGCCCTGCACACCTTTATGCAGGGTAGACGTACACTTTTCTGCTATTCAGGCCCACTAACCGAAGATCTTTTAACAACTATTTCAAATCCGGTCAGACATCAGTTGTCAGACAAGGAGACCGAAGAGGCCGTTGCGAAGCGAGTCTTTGGCGTATTTATTGAGCAGGCTCAGAATATCATTAGGTACTCCTATCAAAAAACTCAAGTGACTGGAGATAGCATTGGGACGGTAGCAATAAGCATAGCTGAAGACGGGTTCCTTATTGAGGCTGTAAATATCGTAGATCCAGAAAAAAAAGATGGCTTGGAAGCCAGCCTGATAGAACTTACTGTGAAGGACCAGAAAGAGTTGCGAAGCCTGTATAAGCAAAGGCTGCGAGATGGTCCCCCTGAAGATTCATCTGGTGCTGGCTTGGGCTTTATAGAAATGGCGAGGCGAGTAAAGAAGTTCGAGTTCGACTTTATCGAGTCGGAAAATGGAGCACTTTTTGTTTATAGAGCTTGGGTCGGTTGAGGCATAATTTTACCGTCATGGCTTAGAAAAGCTGTCCAGTTCCCGCAAGGCTTGCTGTAAACTTTTTTTCGTCATTTCAAGCTCTGTTTCTGATAGACGATCCAACACAAGAGACAGGTTTCTTTTTCCAAGATTCACGGATATCGATGCGGAATCGATGGTGCCTACAACCTTGCGTGCCTTGAACTCGCCAATCCCTTTAAGGTGAATGGGTTCCAACTCTATCGCGTCTATAGATTCTCTAACTAAGTTATAAGTGTCTTCAGATATGAAAATTGATCCGTGATCAGCGGCTGTTTCCAATCTTGATGCACGATTAACAGCGGATCCGATGGCTGTATAATCCAGCCGTGATTCGCTACCAAAATTGCCAACTGTCGCAAAACCAGTATCTATGCCGATACGCATTTGCAGAGGCTCCTTCATTCCGTAGTCAACCCATTTGTCAGACAAGTCATCGAGCTCTTTGAGCATATCTAGAGCCATTTTCACACAACTTGTAGCGTCTTCTTTCAGTCCTTTGGTCTCTGGATCCCCAAAAAAGAGCATGATTCCATCTCCAATGTATTTATCGATGGTAGCCCCATAGTCCAGCGCTATTGTTGTCATTGTTTCTAGATACAGGTTAAGGAGACTTGTTACGTCTTCCGACTCCATGCTCTCGACGAAATTTGTAAAACCGCATAAATCTGAAAAGAAGACTGTAAGCTTCTTTCGTCTCGTAACGCGGGTGCCTGCCCGGGAACCTGAGAAGATAGAACTATAAAGCTGCGGAGAGAGAAATTTTGAAAGTTGCGTTGACATGCCTTCGAGCTGCTTGTTTGTTTCCTGCGCCTCTTCCTTCAATTGATTCAGTCTCTGCTCGTTTTTATCGCTGAGTTTAATAATTCTCTTTGTGGTTCTAAGAAGCTTGCCGTAGTGATTTAGAAGCTCAGTGTATGTTTCCGGAGATGTCTGCCCATCTTCGACTAGCTGCTTGGCCGCGGCTAAGATTTTGGTTTCTTGGCCAAAAATATCCGTTTCCATTTGGTTCCCTTTTTCGTTTTCTCGGTGAGGGTATTGGCTCAGTGCCGCAATTGCTTCCTCGTTAATTCATCACTGAGGCGGATTTGCTAGTCGTCCTAACGATTTGCCATCTCCCAGCACGCGCCCAACAAAGCCCTTTACAACACCAAACAGGCCTTTGTTGAGTTTTGAAATGAGTGTATAAGCTGAGTCGCCATCTACGGCCCATGCATTGACAGAGGACAGCACGTCAACCGCATCATCAAAAGGCACTCCCGCCAACACCTCTGCCAATCCCACCACAGCACCCTCGCCCATAACGCAATTAGCTGATCCACGTCGCACAGCCAGCTTGCCAGAACTGATGATCAGAGCCCTGCCAGCGAGAAGCTGATTTTGTATAGCACTTCCGTCGGAGCAGTAAATCGAATTTAAGGTTGTTCCTTTCGTAAAGGTGTCCCAAGCGTGCTCTGCGGGGCTTCCTGGATCAATCACAAAATGGCCGTCACCTTCTCCGCTGTTCAAAAGTGAGGCGATGTAATTTCTTTGGAGCAACTGTAGGGTAAGTGCAGAAAACACCGTTTTCAGAAGGGGTGGTGCTGTACTGAGTTGACGACCCAGCCAGTCAGCTGGAATCTCCAAGCATACTGCTTGCGTTCTAGCGGTTGCTGTCGCCATTCGGTACTTGGTACCGACTACAGCTTGCTCTCCAAAGCTAGCGCCCTTTTCCAGAGTCGCTAGAGTATGCGCACCTTTGTTGATGGCGATATCGATCTCGCCTGCCTGTACGATATACATCGCATCGGCTCGGTCGCCCTCTGAAAATAAAATAGTACCAGCAGCGAGCGTAACTTCATTTAATTTCGGGTTTGCTTGGGACGGTTTTCTCTCAATGCCACTCATGTTTTACCTATGCTTTAAACTGAGGTCCCTTCTGGGGCCTTCAAAATTACGAATTTTCTTCACCTAGCTTGGCCTCTAAAGCCAAAAAATTCTCTGCCTTCTTGCTCGCAAATAGTTTCTTTCCTGCAGGACTTTGCCAGTCATGGCGTGCCATAAGAGCTTTTGTCATGGGCATCATGTCTTCCATATCTACATTGAGCTCCTTGGCTAAAAGTTCTGTCTGGAGCCAGAAATCCTCTCTGCCGAGATTAGCAAGGTCGGCGTCTAGCAACCATGGCGAAAGCCTTGAATTTGAGATTTGGGCAGGCCCTTCCAAAACCAATTGCGTATCTAGAATCATCTGCTGAACCAATTCTTGCTCAGCCTTGCTGAACCGCCCTGATTCAGCCATAGCTTTAGCCGCCATGCTCGCGCCAATTGGCTCATTCTTAGGACGCTGCTGTATGAATCCCGCATCATGGAAAGCGGCAGCCACTGCAAGCAACAACATATCTCGCTGATTTAGACCATCCTCCCTCGCCAATTCGATAGATTGTCGAAGCACGTCTTTAGTGTGTTCGGGGGAATGATAAAAAAGGGTGTCATCCAGCGCTGAGTCGAGCCACTCTATGGTTTCTGTGACAAGCGGTTCCTCAGTGAACTCTGTACTTAGATCTTGCATGAAGCACCTCATCAAGACAGTAGCCGGAGGGAGCGAACGTCATCAACAATAACAAAACTTGATTGTGACCGCATTAGCGATAACGCTGTATCTTTAAGTACCTTAGCTGACAGATATAGAGGGCCATTGGAGTATCAATCTTCTGGCAGTAGAAGTGCATCCTTAGCCACATCATTCCGCTATTGCGTTAGCTTCCGACAGTCGCCACTTTCCGTCAAAGTCTTTTAGCTCAAAATCTCCAAGCTCGCTAAATTCGAGACCAGACCCAAAAGCTAAACTCTTCAACACGTCTGAAACAACGACCTGATCGGCCGACGCAACTCCCTGAATGCGGGACGCTAAATTTACATTGATTCCGCTAATATCGGACTGGTCCTTTTCAATCTCGCCTACATGGAGACCTGTGCGAAGCCTAATGTCTAGGTCCTTGGCTTGCTCCTTTATGGCAATCGCGCAACGAATAGCTCGAGCGGGACCAGAAAATACTGCTAGAACACCATCACCAAGACCTTTTATGAAAATACCATCAGCATTACTAATCTCTTTTTTGCACATGGCCTCAAAGCTTCGAATCTTCATTCGCCATACCTCGTCGCCCAGATCGGCTTGAAGGCGGGTAGAACTGACTATGTCGTTAAACATTACGGTAGCAAGGACCCGCCCTTCATGGCCAGACTCGTTAGCAGCAGAGTGTCCCATAGCAGCAAAAGAAATAATCTCATCACCAATTCGAGGATCTCTTGACATAAAGTAAGTGTGACCTGCGTCAGACAACTCTATAAGCTCAGAGTCTGCGATGCCTTCATGGAGTGCGTGGCCATATTTGAATGCGATCAGTTGGTCGTCGTGGGAGTGCATTACTAGGGTCGGACACCTTACATCTCGGAGGAAAGCGCTCACGTCCATCTCTGCAAGCAGTGACATCATTTTTGCCATGTTGGATGCATTGGTAGATGCCAGCTCGAATTGCTTGAATTTTTGGCGCAGCTCATTGTTTATTAGCATCCGGGACGGAAGTACCTTGCGCACGAACTCCCCGTTCCCCCATGTTTTTTCGACATTTTTCACAGCCTTCCAGACCATGAACTTTTTTAGCAGTCCTGTAATAAAATTGGGAAGTCGCTTTAGTTTCTCAAGTCCAGGTGTGTGGGCAAAAGCGCCGAATAAAATAAGCTTTTCTGTTCTTTCCGGATACATGGCGGCGAACAGGGCGCTGAGAGAGCCACCTTCAGATACCCCCATCACTGTAGCTCTCTCGGAGCCAACGGCATCTAAAACCAACCTTATATCATCCATGCGCTCCTCAAGAGTTGGAGCCGAATCTGCAAGTTTTTGCGATAAACCGTTACCTCTTTTGTCAAAAACTATTATGCGGAAGTGGGGCGTAAGCTGCTGAATAAAATCGTTGTAACCTGGCAACTCATGCGCGTATTCAACATGAGAAATTATTCCTGGCACGATTATTAGATCTTTTGCTCCAGTTCCATAAACCCGGTACGCGATTTTGGTATCCTCACGCGCCGCAAATTGAGTTTTAACGTTTTGATTCATGTGGGTTTTGACAATGTTCCTGTGCAGATAGTTTTAAGATCCCAGAGTTTTTCAGCGATTTGTCTCTTGAGTCAAGGATCGGCGCCGTGCTGGCTTGACTATACAGCTTCCAACACCTAACTGCCGCTGAAAGGTTTGCTCAATTAAATTTGGAAGTGTCTTTGCGGCCAGGTGCTCGCATGTACCCCACCAGTGCAACGGCACTTTTTGACGACTCAGGCGGAGGGGGGGGGGTAAACATCATCAAGGACCACAGTCCCGCAATTGAGGGTCACCGGCAGGGTATTTCCGTAGAATAGAACGCCGGAGCGAATGAGCTTTAAAAAATTGAAGACTGTGGTGTCTAAAGTTTAAAAACTTAGGGTTATGCGAAAAGGCACTATAATAAACACAAAGAATATCCTGTATGACAAAAAACCATGCCTAATGGTCGTTGAAGCGGGGGAACTTCCATATAATCCGCGTCCGTTGAAAGAGGCACCCCATGGAACTCGATCCCTTTGTACTCTCGCGCATTCAGTTTGCTGCGAACATCACTTTTCACATCCTGTTTCCGACCATTACGATCGGTTTGGGCTGGTTTTTGCTGTTCTTCCGGGTTCGTTTCACCCAAACCCAGGATATGTACTGGGAGCACGCCTACAACTTTTGGGTCAAAGTCTACGCGCTGACCTTCGCATTGGGCGTGGTATCGGGCATTACCATGAGTTTCCAGTTCGGCACCAACTGGCCGGGCTTTATGGAACGGACGGGTAATATCGCGGGCCCTCTACTTGGTTACGAGGTGCTTACAGCGTTTTTTCTTGAGGCATCCTTCCTCGGGATCATGCTTTTTGGTAAGCAGCGGGTCTCCAACCGCACCCATTTGATTTCAACCTTTCTGGTGGCTTTCGGTACCTCGCTGTCGGCCTTCTGGATTCTTGCCCTGAACTCATGGATGCACACCCCTGCGGGCTATGAAATCCGGGAGGGTCAATTCTTTGCCGAGAGCTGGGCGGCGATTATTTTTAATCCCTCGTTCCCGTATCGCTTTACCCATATGATGCTGGCGAGTCTGTTGACTTCAGCCTTCTTGGTGGCGGGCGTGTGTGCTTACCGAATCCGTAAAGGCGTGGATGGCCCTGCGACCAAAATGGTACTCAAGTCGGGTATCTACACTGCGGCTATCGTCATCCCGTTGCAGATAATAGCGGGCGACCTTCATGGTCTGAACACCCTCGAGCACCAGCCCGCGAAGGTGGCGGCGATGGAGGCGGTCTGGGAGACCGAGCAAGGTGCTGGTTTTACCCTCATTGGGCTCCCCGATGAGAAAGCGCGTGAAACTCACTTCGCAATCAAGATCCCGTATGCGGCGAGCTTGATTTTGACCCACGATCTTGAGGGAGAGGTCAAAGGTCTCAATGATTTTGAGGCCCACCCCCCGGTAGCGCCGGTGTTCTGGTCCTTCCGCGTGATGACCGGTGTCGGCACACTGATGCTATTGGTATCGTGGTGGGGTGCGTGGCAGCTATTTCGTCGCGACAAGTTGAGCAGCTTGGCGCTGCGCTCGGTATCGCTCATGACCTTCTCCGGCTGGGTCGCCAGTGTGGCAGGGTGGTATGTGACCGAGATTGGTCGTCAGCCATGGATCGTGCAGGGTCTGGTGTCTACGACTGAAGTGGTTGCGCAGCATCCGTCTGCAACGCTCGCGGGCACGTTGTTTGGCTATGTGGGTCTGTATCTGGCGCTGATGATTGCCTATATGAAGGCGCTGCGGATTATGGCGGTGAAGCCGGCCAAATCACTTGAAGAAGACTCGAACCCGCTGGGCACGCCACTGGTGGGGACCGCTGCGTGAGTGAAGCGCTACCGCTTTTCTTCGTATCAGCGATGGGTTTATCGCTGCTGCTGTATGTGATTCTCGATGGTTTTGATTTGGGGGTTGGCATGTTGTTGCCCTTCGGCACGGATGCCGAGAAGGACGTGATGATTGCCTCCATCGGTCCTTTCTGGGATGCCAACGAAACCTGGATCGTGATGGGCGTAGGTGTGCTGCTGATTGCGTTCCCGAAAGCCCATGGCATTATTCTCACTGCTCTCTATATCCCGGTTACCATCATGTTGGTCGGGCTGATTCTTCGCGGCGCTGCCTTTGACTTCCGGGTGAAATCTGCCGATCACCGACAGCCCATGTGGAATAAACTTTTCGCGCTTGGATCGCTCATGGCGTCCATGGCGCAGGGCTGGATGCTCGGTGCCTACATCACTGGACTCACCGGCGATCCGGTCAGCCTTGCCTTCTCTGTGTTGATTTCCCTTACATTGCCCGCCCTTTACATTATGCTCGGAGGCGCGTGGTTGCTGATCAAGACAGAAGACGAGCTCTTCGACAAAGCCGCCCATTGGTGCCGACTGGCGCTACCTCCTATGGCCTTTGCGCTGCTTTTGGTGTCTATCGCCACGCCTTTGGTGAGTCAGGATATCGCTGATCGCTGGTTCAAGCTGCCTGACGCTATCGGTCTGCTACCTATCCCCATGAGCTGTGGCCTGGCCATTTTGGGCATGGACTGGATGCTGCGCCGGCCGCGCGTGCTGCACGCCGGCTACGGCTGGTTTATCTTTGTGGCGCTTATGGTGATTTGCCTGATGGCCGCCATCGGCCTTGCCTACAGTATCTATCCCGATATTGTCATTGGGCGCATGACTCTTTGGGAGGCGGCCGCGGCCACTGAGTCACTGCAATTCATCTTCTGGGGAGCAATTGTGACCCTGCCCGCGATTTTGGGTTATACCCTTTACGTACATCGGGTGTTTTCTGGGAAGGCAACTGAGCTTTCTTACGACTGAACCAGTGATGTTGCGGGAGCGGCTATAACTGGTCTATCCTCGCCGCTAGGTGGTGACTGACGATAAGGGTTCAGTCTGACGATGACGCTTCGCGGCTATAAAAAATATGCTCGGTTGGTGCTTTGCGCGGCAATGCTGTTTGTTGTCGGCAACACCGCCCATGCGGTCGAGCATGATCCCCTTGGTGGCTATGCCCAAAATCATATTGAATGCCACCACTGCTCTTTTGAGCAATCCGCAGCGACCTCAATCGTTGTTGTCAATCCCGTCGTATCACATCAAATCGCGAAGACGAACAAACCTGTTGCGGCGGTCCCCGTTGCGCCAACTTCTTCCTTCAGAGCTCGTGCCCCGCCTCTCAGCTGAATCTTAATAACCTTAAGTTCACTGAAACCTTATTTTTAGGAGGCGAGCATGCGGCATGCAGCAGCTTTAGCTCTCGTTACTGTAGCGGTGTCCCCGCTTACGGTACTTGGCAATGAAGAAACCTTATTAGAAGAGATCGTGGTAACGGCATCCTTTGTCGGTATCAACGAATCGTCGGCCACCCGTCCGATTCATGTATTGGATGGCAAACAAATTACAGAAGCTGGTGTGCAATCCCTTGGAGAGCATGTCGATGGACTGCTCGGTGTTTCTTCTGCGGATTTTGGTGGGGCGGTAGGACAGCCCATCATCCGTGGGATGAGCGGTAACCGGGTCAAGGTGCTTAATAACGGCACCGTGATCCGCGATGTTTCAGCCCTTGGACCCGATCATGCGGTGGACGTCAGTCTTAATGACGTTCAGCAGGTGGAAATAGTTCGCGGTCCTTCGGCCCTGTTGTACTCCAATGGCTCTGTTGGAGGGATTGTCAATGTCGTGGACAACACCATTCCAAAGACTGATCTGGATGGGTTCAGTGGTTCTGTGGGCGCGGAAGCCCAGTCTGTTAACGACGGTGAAGTCGTTGATTTGTCATTGCGAGGAAAAGTGGGTGCTTTAAATCTCACCTATAGCTTTCAAGATACTGATATGGGGAATTACGAGATTCCCACCGGTGCTGTGCTTGATATGCACGACGGTCATCACGATGAGGAGCATGAGGAAGAGCATGAGGAAGAGCACGAAGGAGAGCATGAAGAGGGGCATGAGGAGGGTCATGGAGACATGGACAAGCTCGCCAACTCTGACGTGTCGACAACGTCCCATCGGTTTGGTGTTTCTACCACTGGCGACTGGGGATACGTTGGTCTCTCCTACAGCGACTTAAGCAGCACCTACGGAATTCCCTTTCACTCAGAGGCTGCCCATGAGGAACATGGAGACGACCATGAGGGTGAACATGAGGACGAGCATGAAGAAGAGCACGAGGGTGAGCATGAGGATGATCATCATGAGGAGCATCATGAAGAACACGGCGAGGAGCGTATTTTTTCTGAGACTCAGTCAGAAATCATTTCGTTGACCGGCTCGCTCAACACCGGGCTTCCTTTGCTAAACTCCATCGATTTTGCAGTGAAGAATACTGACTACGAGCTCACCGAGCAGCACGCCGAGGGTGAAGAGGAAGAAGGCCATGAGGGCCATGATCACGCGGAGGGTCCCACCGTATTTAGCAATGAAGCGACGGAGGTCTCGGTAGCATTAGACCTGAGTGCTGGCGATCGCATCCGCAAGGTCGTGCTCAACTACGCCGAAGAGGAAATTTCTATTATTGGCGAAGAGGCGTTCATGGCGCCGGTTGACTCCACCGAGACAACCCTGGGCTTTTTCAGCTCCGACGATCTCGGTTTTGCCACGCTTGATTTTGGTCTTCGTTACGATCTTGTCGATCGAGATGGATTCGTAGCAGAGATGCACCACGAAGAGGGCCACGAAGGTGAGGACGAGCATGAGGAGGAGCACGATGATCACCATGAAGACGAGGTCGTGTTTGATCCAGCATCCTTCAGTGACGAAGTGTTTAGTGCTGCAGCAACGTTGCGGCGAGACCTCAGTCAGCACGCCTCCTTGTCACTTGGACTGGCCAGTGTGAGCAAGACCCCTTCGGCGGTTGAGTTGTTTATGAACGGGGAGCATTTGGCCAGCAGCCGATACGAGATAGGTGACGTCAATCTCGATACCGAGCGCTCAAACAACATTGATTTGGCCTTTAATTTTGATGTACACGGGTGGTTCGGTTCTGCCTCCGTTTACTACAACCGGGTCGATAATTATATCTACCTCCGCGATGAGCTTGATGAGGAGCATGAGGCTCATATGGATGACGATCATGAAGGTGAGCATCACGAAGAAGGGCACATTGATCATGGAGGTCTGATCTTATCGGAGTATCGTCAACAGGATGCGGAATTCACCGGGTATGAGATAGAAATCGGTAAGCGTTTTGAACTCCCCCGCGGTGAGCTCGAACTCACGCTGGGTCGTGATGAGGTAGATGCGGAATTTACCGCTGGCGGCGACGTGCCGCGCATCGTGCCCGCGAGAAATATGTTCACAGCGCGTTACATGCTTGAGGATTTCTCCGCCAAGCTGCTGGTAAAGGATGTGGAACGGCAAACCAACGTGGCTCCCGGTGAGTCGACCACTGACGGCTTTACAATAGTGAATGCGGATGCATCTTGGTCCTATGGTTTCAACGATTCAACGCGCTTGACGTTGACAGCATTTGCCCGGAATCTGACTGATGAGGTGGCCCGCAATCACGCGTCGTTTGTGAAGGATCAGGTGCCACTGCCTGGCCGTAATCTTGGATTACGAGTTCGTCTCGAGTTCTGAGCGGTGATGACAGGAGAGCCCCAGAGCTCTTAGTCTCTCTTGCGCCGGCCGCGCTTACGCGTGCCGGTGCCTGAGTTACCGTTTTCGGAGAGACTTTTCCACGGCTTACCCAGTGCTGCGAGCATGGCGTCGGGATTCAAATCTCCTCGCTCATTCGCTTTCAGTGCCGCCACCATGGCTGCCACGTGCTCAGGGGTAGTGCCACAGCAACCGCCAATGACGGTTGCCCCGGCATCTCTGGCGAAGACAGCGTATTGCGCCATGAGCTCAGGACTGCCTTCGAAGGTAACGGCGCCGTTTACATACTTAGGGATGCCACAATTGCCCTTGGCGACTATCGGTATATCGATACCGGTAGCCAGTATTTCCTGGGTTGAGTCCATCAGTTCGGCGGGTCCAACGCCACAGTTCGAGCCCGCCATGTCGAGACCGATAGTAACGGCGAAGCGAGCAAAGTCAGCGGGTGTAATACCCATCATGGATCGCTTGGCCGTATCAAAGGTAAGAGTGGCACAGACTGGCAAGCCGGTTGTTCGCGCCGCCTCGGCTGCCGCAGCAACCTCTTCGAGCGAAGACATGGTCTCGATCCAAATAACTTCCGCGCCGCCTTCGGCTAGCGCCATCGCTTGCTCCGTGAAGATGGCAACAGTGTCTTGATGATTCAGTGCACCCATCGGCTCGAACAGTTCACCGGTGGGTCCCATCGAGCCGGCCACCACCGTCTGGCGTCCGGTTTCTTCAAAATGTTTTTGTGTGGCCTCGCGTGCCAAAGTAGCGGCAGCTCTATTGAGCTCAGCGACGCGATTTTCGGCTTGATGTAGCTTCAATCGCGGTGCGTTCGCCCCAAAACTATTGGTCAAAATGATATCTGCACCGGCAGTCAGAAAGGCATCATGGAGCCACAGCACCTCCTCCGGTTTCTCTGTGCACCAGAGATCCGGTGGATAACCGGCTTCAAGGCCCCGGCTAAAAAAGTTTGAGCCGGTCGCTCCATCGGCAACGCACCACCCCTGTTGGGCAATGATTGCGGTTATCGGGTTTGTCATCGTGATACTCCCTAGACTATCAACTCCTGAATCGGGGGAGATGATAACGATAAAAAGTTTTTTGCATTAACTCAATGAACAGAAAAGCAGTTGTTGCACAGCAAAGTGTTTACAGGCGGTATTGAATAGACAGGCGGACGTTCCTTGGTTCGAGAGGGTGGTAGTGTATATCGGCGATACCCAAGGCCGGTTCTTCCGGTAGTCGCGACTCGTAGAAATAGCTGATGTCGGTGTCACCACTGTCAAACACGTTTAGCACTTCTAGCTTTATTTCAGTCCGCTCAAGCTTTAACGAGGCCGCGGCATTAGCAAGTAATGAAGAATCACTGGTCACCGATCTATCTTCTATCAAGGGAGCGCCGCCTAGGTAGCGCACTCTAAAGCTAGTCGTAACGTTGTCGCTCCAACGTGCATTGATGCCTGAAGAGAGCGTTGTTTCTATTGCACCCGGTATGCCGTCTACACTGCCGGGCACTCCGGCAAAAGAGGCTCTAGTGCGGGTGTATGCAGCATCAAGCTGTAATGTCCGATTCGCCTGAAAGAAAAAGGCTGCTTCAAAGCCACGTCGTTGTGAGCCTTCGTTAGGTTCTGTTGAGCCACCATCTCCAACGAAGACCAACTCCGAATCCAGTTCAATTGAAAATGCTGTCAGGGTTAGCTTGAGGCGGTCTTCTAGTTCATATCGCACCCCCAACTCCAATCCTGTGGAGGGGACGAGTAGTGGCACCCTATCGGCAGGGCTTCCGGTATTCGGGTCGATGGATACGACCGTGCCCCGAGCGTCATTCGAGTGCATTCCTCGGCCGACATTGACGTATAGCTCCACCATTTCTGATACGAGGTACGCCAAGTTGAGCTTTGGACTGATTAAAAGATCTGATGCTCTGCCGCTGTTCGCTGCGCTCGCTGCCCTTACGTCAGTCGAAAAGTAGTCTGCTCGCAGTCCGACATTGGTCCGCAAACGGTCATTCACCTGCCAGTTCAGTTCAGCGAAACCGCCGACGGAGGTTTGCTTTACTTCATCGTCTCTGGTTGTAGCCCATCGATGCCGTGCCAATGTGCTATATAGTCCGAGCTGACTGATGTCGTCATGCCGGAAATCACCCCCGGCACTGATCGATATTGCACTGTTGATATCATGCGCTCCCTCGAGACTTCCCCCCCCAATAGTTCGCTGATCAACTTGCTCAAACTCATCCCCAAGATCCTGATTTTCAAGCAGGTAGGTGAAGTTGCTAAATAATTCGAAGTCAGATGCCACCCCGTAAAGGCGGCCTTCAAACTGATCGCCAATTGCTGTCATATTGACGCTGTAGCGACTGCTTGAGCCGCCGAGATCGGGATCGATAAAACCACGTGGAGTGATCATTCCCTGGCTAACAGCCCGCTTTGGTATTTGATCACTCGCCTGCCAACTTGAGCGGTAGTAGTCGAGGTGTAATCGTGTGGTGAGATCACCCGTTGGGATAGACCATCCAACGTGCCCCTTTGTCTGCACAAGATCTTCATCGATGTCCCAGGGGCCGCTATATCTTGTGGTATCGAAAGCCGCAACGGTATTTCTGTTACCAAGGGTCAAGAGTGCCCTGCGGAATCCATAGCTGCCGATGCTGACTTTAATAGCGGGTGCATCCAGTTCGTGACGATACCTCAAGTCAACGCTGCCGGCCGATGAAAAGTCTCCTTTTCTTACAGCGTAAGGACCTTTCTGATACTCAATTATCTCGACAAGTTCCGGGATGATTGGATTCAGATCGAGGTAGCCTTGCCCGTGCCCATGAGTCCTCATATTCAGTGGCATGCCATTAAGGTGAGCAGAGAAATCTGTTCCATGGTCCAGATTAAAGCCGCGAAGAAAGTATTGGTTGGCCTTGCCTGTCCCGGAGTGTTGTGTGGCGACCATGCCAGGCACGGTCTCGACAAGCTCACCAACTCTGAGTAAAGGTGGTGGATCTATATCTTCGAAGCCAACAAAACCATGAGACGAACTAGTAGAGAGACCAACTTGTCCGGTCCCCCGACCGTAAATCAGGACTTCTTCAATTGATTCGTCAGTCTCGGCGCATTTGGCGGAGCTCGCAGCTGAGGTTAGAAGGGTAATTAGGATAATGACGGCGTGCACGTTAGCGGGGGACCTGAAAGCGATACCGACTCTGCCCGGAATAATAACTCAAGGCGTCTTGTGATGAAAAAATGGCATCTAGTCTGATAGGCTTGGCGGCATGAGCGCTTTCGTTTCCGCATCCGTTGACGGCTTCAAATGCTGCTTTGATTTCAAGGGCAGGTCTTCGCGATCTGATTTTTGGTATTTCATGCTGCTGTTTGTTGGGTTGTACATCATCGTCGCTGTCGTCGATCAATATCTCGTCAGCGCAACAGTGGACATCCGCGACCTCCCGTTGGGCCGTTACATACCCATGGGGATGGTTGACCCCGAGGTGGGTGTGCTGGTGCTCATGTACCGACCCGTGATGGCTATCCCCTCATTAGCGGTGACGGTTAGGCGACTGCACGACGTAGGTAAATCAGGGTGGTGGTGTGTTCTGTGGGTATTGCCTCTGCCGGTTCTGGGCTGGCTATACCTGATACCCCTGTTATGCAGGCGCTCTGTCATCTAGAGGCGAATAGTCGCGAACGGTGACGTCACCTCAGGCGGGCG
>Ga0255761_10000201_pt1 | contig 55483 bp, 45 predicted proteins | sample 071ome_29_FD_179961 | JGI IMG/M metagenome (GOLD analysis project Ga0255761, IMG submission 179961) | Coastal salt marsh microbial communities from the Groves Creek Marsh, Skidaway Island, Georgia - 071407BT metaG (version 2) | ecosystem: Environmental > Aquatic > Marine > Intertidal zone >... | reverse complement strand
AAACCAGCAAAGAAGACTACCAAGAAAGCGGATGCCAAAAAGACAACCGCCAAAGAATAAGACATGGGTACAGTTGACGCAAGATTTCGTCAAGGAATGGCCGGAGGTTCTAGAGGGACTACAGTTCCAGAACATGCCGGTCAAGTACCTGCTCTACATCAACATCATTCTAAAAAATAATCTCACAATACACTACGACATAGCCAAAGAACTGAAGACCAAGAAACAGGAGACCATCGCCAGGTTCTTGAGGAAAACAATTGAAGACAACTATTTGAAGATAAAGAGTGTGGACATAAAGTTTGACATACCTGCTTTGAAACGAGACATGCAATCTCGTACTTCTTTGATAATGGCCAAGACTTTTAAGAGATAACAATGATAAATCTTTCAGCGTTTGGATACGAACAAAAATTAAAATCACCAAGCAAGGTATTTGCAAAGACCTTTTCTACAAATAGTTTTATCAACGGACCTGCGGTCAATGAATTTGAGATAGCATTTGCAGAATACACTGGTGCAGAAGATTGTGTCGCTGTCAGTTCTTGCACATCAGCATTACAATTATCTCTGCTGGCATTGGGCATAGGACCGGGTGACGAAGTGATAACTGTTCCTTACACTTGGGTCAGCACTGTGGAAGCAATCAAGCAAGTGGGTGCGACACCCGTCTTTGTTGATATAAATGATACAGACCTTTGTATGGACGTTGGGCAGGTCATGAATGTTATCACCAAAAGAACGAAAGCAATCATCCCTGTTGACCTATACGGCACTGTGTCAAACATCGATGCACTAAAAAAATTTAAGGTACCGATAGTGCAAGACGCCGCACAGAGCACAGGTGCGATCTACAAGGGAAAAAGAGTTGGCGGACTTTCACATTTGACCTGTTTCAGTTTTTATCCAACCAAGAACCTAGGATGTTGGGGAGACGCAGGCGCAGTTACCGGTGATAAAAGTTATTGTGAAACTATAAGAGAACTGCGTAATCATGGACAGACAGGAAAATTCAATATCAAACGTGTTGGATGGAACGCAAGGATGGACAGCATTCAGGCAGAAGTGTTGCTCAATAAATTACCATTATTAGACAAACACAATAAACGTAGGAGAGAGATTGCGTTGACTTACAATAAAGAATTGCAAGACATAGTGGACGTCCCTTATCAAAACAAAGACTGTGTACACGTGTACCATCAGTATGTGATACAGAGCAAACACATAGACAGAATTAAACAAGCATTAGCGGACAAGGGTATACAAAGTAGAACCTACTATCCAATACCCTTAAACCAAACGCCTGCATACAAGACCAATCAAGTATTTCTCAACAGCCAATACGCCGGACTAAATGGGTTGGCTATTCCTGTGCATCAATATTTGACAAACAAAGAAGTTGCACTTATAATAAACACAATCAGAGAATCATTATGAGATTAGCAATTATAGGAACAGGTTACTGGGGTAGCAAGATCGTGGACACTGCCAAGGCAATGGATCTGAATGTGACCCTGTACGATGTAAATGATTCCTTGGATAGAATAACACAAGGTACCACGGATGGGGTAATAATAGCCACACCTGCACCAACACACAAGAATATCACAAAGATTATGTTGAGAAAAGGTATTCACGTGCTGGTAGAGAAACCTGCATTCATGAACATGTCAGAATGTAACGAGATAGGACCATACACAGCCAATGCAAAATTCATGGCAGGACACATCCTGCTGTACAACGAACATTTTGATTTTCTAAAACAGGTTGTTGTTGACAAAGAGATACTGCACATAGAACACAGGAGACTGGCATGGGGCAGAATGCAGAAAGATATAAACCCTGTACTACACTACGCACCGCACGATATTGCGATCCTGGATAATCTTTTAAAAAAAATGCCAAGTGAGATACACAGCAAAGGTATCTACATCACGAGACAGGAACAGCCTGATTTTGTAACCTGTGATTTAAAATACGGCAAAGTCACTGTGCAACTACAGATGGGTTGGTACTATCACGAGAAAGTCAGAGATATAAGTGTTGTGACCGACAAAGGAACGCTTATATGGAATGATGCAGAAAACAAAAGCAGGTGGATCAGCCAACTGATCGAGGATGGACGACAAATACAACACACGGACAAGAATATCACTTTCAATGGATCTTTGTCACCGTTGCAACGTCAGATACAGGCATTTATAGACTATTGCGAAAATGATAAATTACCAGATTCGGACCTGGCCCACACAAAAAGAGTTACATACATTGTAGAGTGTATACAAAAAAGTCTACAGACAAGAGAGGTCATATGTCCTTCAAAAGAATACTAGCCATAGGTGCACACCCAGACGACGTCGAACTTGGCTGTTCAGGAAGCCTATTACGTTTTATGGAACAAGGTGCTGAAGTAGACATTGTCATTGCTAGGAACGATAATGCTCCAAAACCAAGCGTGAGACGTGACCGAAGTACGATGCAAAAAGAGTACAAGTCCGCTGAAAAATTACTTGGAATCAAGTTCAAAATGTTAGACAATCCCATAAGCGAAGACGGAAGACCAATATTGGAACGTGATAGCCATACTGTACAACAGATGGATGAAATTGTACAAAGAAAGGAATACGATCTTGTGATCACACACAGTCCGGGCGATCATCATCAAGATCATCAAAACACATTCCATATTGTTAATTCATCACTACGTAGATATCAAGGAGAATTTTGGCTGATGGAGGGCGGGCCATACAGTAATAAAAATATTCAATTCAACCCCAATGTTTTTGTAGACATAACCGATCACATCGATAAAAAGATCGAACTCGTAGGTTGTTATGCCAGTTATTTCTCAGAAACATTATTACACAACATAAAAGGTTTGGCCGCCTATAGAGCACAGATGACAGACTCTAAGTATGCCGAGGCCTTTGAATGCAAATGGAGAACAATATGAGAATACTAGTGCTAGGAGGATATGGATTCATAGGGAGTCACATATGTCAAAAATTAAAATCAGAAGGACACACAGTTGGTATAGTTGATTGTTTCCATCAATATTACACCTTTCCTGATTGGGAATATCATCCTGTGTTAAATCAAAGAAAATCAATCACTGGCACAGACAAAGAATACATCGGACAGATAGAGAACCTACAGTTCATGGAACAGACGTTCGAAGATTTCAAACCGGACAGGGTCATACACGTGGCAACATATCCTAACGCAAGAATGGTCAAAAGGAATGTGTTGGACGCAACCAACAACATGGTTACTGCCACTGCATATATTTTAGATTTATGTGTGAAGCATAAAGTTGAGAAAATAGTTTATGCATCAAGTAGCATGGTGTATGGAGAGTTCGATAATAAAATTCCCGATGAGACTGTAGTACCAAAACCAAACACGCTTTATGGATCATACAAAAGACAAGGTGAGATAATGTGTAAGATTTGGAACAGAGAATATGGGTTGAACTATGTAATCATGAGACCATCTGCTCTATACGGAGAGAAGGACACAATCACGAGGGTAATAAGCCAACTCACGAAGGCCGCACTCACCACAGGTGAGATGACCGTGCAAGGTCCTGACAACAAGTTAGATTTCTCAAACGTGCTAGACGTGGCGAACTATTTCGCTTTGGCCACAACAAACGAAGTCGTAAATGAGACCTTCAACTGCACTAGGGGTAATGGCAGGAAGATAGTAGATGCCGCTGAGATAATCAGGAGTAAATTAGGAGTGGGCACGATAATAACTAAACCACACGATTCTTTTTATCCTAACAGAGACACGCTTAACAGCGATAAAGCAAAGACCATGATGAATTTTAGTCCAACCATAGACATCGAAGAAGGCATACCAAATTATTTGAATTGGTTCCTGCAACAGCCTTTCTATTTTGAAAATTTGGAGATCAATCCCAAGTTTCAGTTGGGTATGACGATTTAAGTTTGTCTTTGATCCATTCGTAATTATAAGAATACATCAATTTGGTATAATCATCTTTGTAGGTTTCGTAGTATTCCTTGCCATCCACAGCACCTCGGTGTAGCCATTCAGCGTTGACACCTTTGCCCATTGTCAGCCACTTCTTCAACCTGTACTGTGATTCAACAGTGGGTTTCATCTGTAATAGTTTGATCACTTCCCTAAAGGATGACCTATATGCCAGCAATGGTGTTTCGTTGCAGTTGCTTATCGCAGATAAAATTGGCACAGAATGATGTGCCTGCGACATGGTGAAATCTAGATCAGGCTTGGTTGTTTTGTACACAAGATCCTTGTTGTACAGTATCACTCCTCCCCATCCATATCTTAGGTCTATGATGGGAATGTAGCAGTCAAAAATGTAATGACACGGATTCCGTAATCTGTCTGGTTGGAAACTGAAATCAAAATCGTCCGCCAGCTCGTTCTTTGGGAACACCGCGAAAAAGTAATCTGTATCGCTCATAGAAGCGGCTGTTATGTATGCCAGTGTTTGACCTGTAACACCTTTACACCATTTGGCCCTGGGAAATTTCGCTTTAAGTTTTTTGTATCTACTTTCTGCACTTGGTTCATCATACGAAATGAATACTATATCCATTGGTTTGACTGAGTAGTCTAGGTCGTAATTTACACTCCTTCTAATGTCATAGAATTGTTTTATGCCTTTGTTATTGGGTACCAGCATCACATCATTGGTCTTGCCCCATGTGTATAACTTTACGTCTTCCCAGAAACTTGGATAGAAATTAGGTATTATGGACGTGTCAAGGTCTTTGTTGTGCATCCACACATAGAAATTGTCACTGGCCTCTAATGCCTTGTATGGATCTTTCAGTTTGAATGCTGTCTTGGTTATTATCTGCTGGTACAGGTTGTCATGTGCATGATAATTTATGTCCTTGTAGTCCCTTAGATATTTTAGCTCGTGCATCTGTTTTTTGAATTCCTGCGTGGGTATCAACATCACGTGGCCTTCCTTGTTGGTGCCTCCTAAAGGATGGGTGTTGTACCAAACGTGTATCTGTTTGCTTTCGTGCTGTTCGGGAATGTAATCAGTGTCCACGGTCTTGAGATCAACGAAGTTGGAGAAGAACCAAAAGTATTCCGTGGTCACATCATCAACCACGCTCTTGAGCACTTCAAAGTAACTGCCTACGAAGGGCACAACCCTGGTGTTCGCAAACGGCGATTTGAAATTTGTTACTTTCTGGAATCTTACCTGTACGCTATCAAATGCCATAGTACTCCCTGATACACTTGCACACATAGAGCACTTCCGATTTCGTCAGGTATGGGTGTATGGGCAATGACAACACGTCCTGACAGAAACTTTCAGCATTTGGCATCGTCTGGCCTGTGTCAAACATTTTCATTTTGGACATGGGTTGTGGATAGTGCACCTGTGTCTGTACCCCTTTCCTGTTGAGAAATGCTTTCAGTCCGTCCCTGTCTTGTGTCCTGATAACAAGTTTGTGATTGTTGGACGTTGTGTCTGAGTTTGATTCTATCGAGCTTATCCCGATGTCGTTTAATTTTTTTGTGTACCAACTTCGAACTTTCTTTGACTTTGATAAAAGTCCTTTGTATTTTGACAGTAAAAAATTCAATACATTTGCATGGTCATTGCTGAGACAACTGTTGTAACCGTGTTCTAATTTTCCCGTACCTACTGCATGGTATCTTAGGCTTCGTATAAAATCTGCTTCTTCTTGATCATCTGTGAGAACCATTCCACCGTTGCCAAAGCACGGTAGTGGTTTGCTTGGTGCGAAACTGAGACTGCTTATGTCACCTAATTTGCCACTTGGTATTTTTTTGTAAAAACTTCCTAGGCTCTGTGCGGCATCTTCTATAAGAGGTATCTTGTGTTTTTCACAATATTTCCGTAATCTATCGTAATCTGCAAGATTGCCAAAAAGATTAACATAAACCAAAGCATCAGGTAAAATCGTGACAGGTAGATTTGCTATTAATCCTTTCCTGTCCACATCAACGAAAGTTATAGTTGCCCCTGTCCTTTTGATCGCTTCAGCAGTGGCCAAATAACTGACCGCTGGACATAACACAGTGGACCCTGGTCCTATTCCTTTGGCACGTAGGGCGAAGTAAAGTGCGTCGGTGCCACTACCCACCGCTACTCCATATTTCCTCTTTGTGAATTTTGCTACAGACTTTTCAAACTTGTCTAGCCAAGATCCTACAGTGTGTCTACTGCTTATGACATCGCCTGTACGCCAAACTTCTTTCGCCCTACGTGTGATCCTCCAACTGTAGGCATCATATATCCTGTCCACTCCTCCAAACTTGATCATTAGAATTCTTTCTTTACACCAACTTGTGGATTGTCAGTACAACTGTCGGTTATTTCTTTTATAGTTTCTTTTTTTAAATCTACCCCACATGTTGCTAATGGTTTTATTCCACATCCAACCAGTAACAATAAAATCATGGCATATTTCATCCTAGTACCTTTACCCCATATTTGTTGGTAAATGCCTTACCATCCTCCCTGTCGTTCACGATCGGTTGTCCCTTTATGTTCAAACTGGTATTCAAAAGTATAGGGCAACCCGTCTGTCGTTTCCATTCTGTGAGCAGTGCGTGGAACCCTGGATTGTCCGTCTTACGCACCGTTTGAACCCTAGAAGTGTGATCATGATGTATTATGGCAGGGAAGTCTTTACCAGCAGTACACGCCGCTGTAAATTGCATATAAGGGGTGTTTTGAACTGCTTTAGGAAGTTCAAAATAGTCGTTTACATCCTCCTCTAGTATGGCTGGAGCAAATGGTCTGAACTTCTGTCTTTTCTTGATCGAGTTTACCAGATCCTTGATGTCCTCACCCCTGGGGTCTGCCAACAGTGATCTATTACCAAGTGCCCTGGGACCAAACTCCGCCCTGCCACTGGCCACTCCCACCATCTTGTTTTCCTTCAATTCCTTAATCAGACTGTCCACAGGATACTCGCCATCTATCTCGTGTCCCAGGAATGGATGTTGCCAGTCAAGATGTTTTTTCTCGTGTGCGGCAATGCAACCCAAACTAGATCCCGCGTCACCTGGGTTTGGAATTATCCATATGTTGTCAAACAAGCCCATGTTTGCTAGGACCCTGTTGGCCGCACAGTTCAAGGCGACTCCTCCCGCATAAACTAAATTCTTACTGCCATACTTGGATGCTCTCGTCCATAGATCTGCGAGGCATTCCTCCGTGACAGCCTGTATGCTGGCCGCTATGTCCATGACATCTGCGTTCGGTTCCCAGTCACTCAATCCCCTGTGTAAATTTTGTTTTAGTTTGAAAGGTGTTTGATGCACGAAGTCATCGTAGATCTTCTGTTTGTACTTTGGTGTTCCGTACGCGGCCATGCCCATCAGGATATATTCCTCTTCCGCGGGTTTCAGTCCACAACGATGTGTGAATGCACTGTACAGTATTCCTACACTGTGTGGATACTGTATGGTTTCTTTTCTTTCTATGTGATTCTTGTCCGCCGTTGATATGGAAACGGTGTCCCACTCTCCTATTGCGTCCACTGTTAGTATCGTTGCTCCTGTGTCCCGGAACGGTGACGTGAAGTATCCTGCGGCGGCGTGTGAATCATGGTGTTTGACGTACTCATCTATCTTGATACCAAAGTGATCCAAGTGCCATTGTGGCATCTCCGTGTAACTCATTGCCAGTCCATACTGTCCTGCGTAGAACTGTCTCATCTTTTTAAGTAAAGGTTTCTCGTAATAGACAACTTTGTCAAATGGTCCAAACGTATTGGCCTCGTCCACTATCTTCTGGTTCAGATAGTGATCGTTCTTGACCTTGCTGTAACGTTCCGCATGTGCGGCCCACAGTATCTCACCTGTTCCTGAACTGTAGTCCACCACAGCCATGGCGGCATCGTGATTCATGCAGTTAATTCCTAGTATCCTCATCTACCTATTTCCCATCCTAACACCACACCGTAATTCTCTTCGCCGTTGTGCTTCTCGTATGCTGGAGAGATAAACAATCCTCCTGCTTTGTATCTCACCATGGGCAATATGTCCTCTGACTTGTATCCTGTGACCAATCCTAATTCTAAAGTCCAGTATTCGTCCAATTCAAATTCTCTGCCTACGTATGTGCTGATCCTGTCCTCGGAGTTGTAATACACACCTGCTATATTGTCGTCCATTGTGCACCTGGCATGTGGATGTATGTTGTTGTAATTGGCCTCGAGACCAACGTGCATTGAAAGTGCCAAGAACAATCCTAAACAGTTCATTTGATGTTGAACCATCCTTTCGCCCTGTCCCTGAACTTCTCCCAATCATTCAACTCTACATCGTACTCGAAATTCTGTGTTGTGAGGTTCACCTGCACTTCCTTGGCTCCATTCTTGAGGTGGAACTTCCTCGCCATGTCCGTCAATGGACTCAATGTGATCAGTCTGTTAAGGTGATTGCTTTGTTTGATCATCTTGTACACCTCGTTGACCATGTGCTTTCCGCCACCTTTCTTCTTGGCCCACACTGTGTAGGCTATCGCTATCGAACCTTGTTGTCCTGCCCTGTGTATGGCCTGCATGGCGGCGTCACGGCTCATTGTGTCCATCTCCTCCACACTCTTGGGGATACCATGTGTGAATGCGAAACACATCACAGCCGCTATGTCGCCCTCCTCGTCCTTGATCCCGTAGATCTTCCTGCCGTAGGCCTGTCTGAACTCAAGGCTCAACTCAGGTCGCACAGGATCTTCCGTTACATCTATGTAGGGCATTTCTACTAGTTTGAACCGTGGCGTTTTTTCCAACGCTTTCTTAATTTTTGTTAGTACCATCCTATTTGTATATGAATGGATCTTTCTTCTTGAGTTCTTTCAATCTCTTCCTGTATTTGATCTCCTGCCGGATCTTGTTGAACAGGTTTTTTATCCAAGTGAACATTATCTGTCTCCTATCAGTTTGTTAAAAGTTGGTAACATTAATTGTACAGCATCTCGATGTGCCTCGTCAAGTGGATGTGTTGTCCCACGTGGATAATCATTGAGTAGTGCCCATTGATTGAACCCCATCATCCTCTCTCCAAAAGAGAACCATTTGGTAAAGTCTATTTCATGGTACAATGCACTCATTAAACTGTCCTGGTCCTTGTGGTGTTTGAATTCGTTATAGAACAGTGTGTTGTCTGCTAGTGTGAACATGAACGGTATGTTCTTCTTTTCCAAAATATTTTGTAACCAGATGATGCTTTTCCAACTGAGATATGTCTCATGGTACTGATTTGCCGCATATTTGTATATTGCTTCTGCAAATGATTTTACGCCGGTCTCTTCAAAGGTATCTCTCCTTGTCCTCCATTGCTCTTGTTGTGTCTCTGATCCAGCGATATGTCTGAATGCCTCTTCATTTCCTGCATCAGTGTCCCATGGCGATATACTAGCCCACCTGGTCTTTTCCAATGCCCTGTGTCTTGGCATTGCCCAATCATATCGAGAAAGAAAACTCCACATTACCACCACACACTTTACATCATTGCCTTTGCTTCCTATGGCTTCGAACACCCGCCTGGCTATGCCGGAGTTACCACTGCCCGGATGCGAGGCACACACGTACTGATCGCTTGAATTCAATTTCAAACCATGAGCCCACGACATCTTGGACGGCACACTACCGTCAACGTCATCACTCAATTCGTGGCCAAACGTGAAACTGCAACCACCTGCTATGAATTTCTTAGTCATATATTTTCAAAATGTTATTTAAAAGAGGGAACACTTCTCCGAAATTTTCTTTCCTGTACTTGTCTGTCTGTAAAATCCTTGCTTTACGTTGTTCTCTGATTTCTGGCGTATCTCTGTCAGCGGCGTTCATGAACCGTATACTGGGTTGATAGTCACTCAGCATACCATACCTGTCCACCACTATGTCTTTGACCTGCTTTGGCAGTGTCTGTATATTGAACACGTCTGGGTCGAAACAGGTGTTAACGTAGAAGAACTTGGGTTGAAACTGTGCAACCCATAATGCTATCTTGGCCCAGTTGAACACGTTGAATATGCTCACCGTTGAACATATCTGGAAGTGCATATTATGTGTCTTCATTTCTTTGAACTTGACGAGATTAGCACTAACTTCTCTCCAATTGGCAGGATGACGTTGGTATTCGAATGGTTCTCCCACATCATCTATGCTGAACGCCACTTCAACGTGTTTGAAGTATGACCATAGGTCAAATATCTCTTGTGGTGGTAATTGTGTTCCGTTTGTGTTGTAGTGTATATCAATGTTCTTAGCATATCCCTTCTCCACGCAGTGCATCAGTATCTTGAAGTGATCTTTGATCATAAATGGTTCCCCACCCGTGAACTCAAAGTACTCAACGTGTTTTAGATCTTCCTGTAACTCCTCGAAGAACTGTGGATTACGTTTCGGCCATCCACCCTCCTTCAGTTGTTTTCTAGCCACGAGATTATCTCCGCCCTTGGCTGTCTCATAATCTATCTCTTCCTGTGCCCATTTCGAGGAACTCCAGGAACCACATATCCTACATTTCAAATTACACACGTTGCCTAACTTAAAGTCAATGAACTTCAGTGTTGGCTCGCTATCAGGTGTCCAGTCCGTTAGACTCGTCTTCATCTTATATATTGAATTCTGTCTTTTGCTTGTTTTACCTGCGTCCTCTTCCTGCCAACAACTCTGACAACCCTCAGGACGTTCTCCATTCCTGAACTGTTCTCGCAAGTTACTCATGTATTCGGTATCTTGTATTGACTTGAGATTCTGCTCGTATACCTTTACGTTTGGTACACTACCTTTGTACAAACAACAGGGCGATGCTCCGCCGTTGACATCAACTTCGAGGTGCGTCCAAGGAAGCGGACATACATTCGACTTTATATACTTTTCCACCATTCCAATAATTCTTCGTCCCTTGCTAATATTTTTTTTATGTCTGTGTTTCTGATACGATCTAACCTCTCTACCGTTTGTTTGCCTTTCCTAAGTCCGTCCTCGTATTCATTTTTGCTATAGGTTTCGTCATAGGTTGGCTTTTGTTTAAGGTCTTGTAGTGCTGTGTAGAAATAAATGTGTTTAGTAAATCGCTTCTTGTTTTTAGTCAAACAATCATCTACAATTCTGTCTAAAATTTTACGTGGAATACACATAGGGGACCATAAGTTTGTTGGATCAAATCCAAACACACGTTTTGCGAGGATGTCTATGTCTATGTCCTCGGCCGCATCAATCATATCTGTCAATCCTACCATGCCTGGCATGGTCATTGTCAAATCTATCCTTAGATCTCTTCGATTTTTCATAAACTTTCTTGCATACTTCATGTTTGCAACCCATTCATCCCATTTCAAACCTGTCCTCACATACTCTCCGACTTCGCCCGCACCGTCAATGCTGGCCAAGATATTCCAATATTTGAACTTGCTTAAAATATCGTCAAACAAATTCATACCATAAAAATTTATCCTACTCATGTTGGAGTTATATCTAATGCTTACACTATCGTGATATCCTAACTCTATAATCCTTTTCATCGATTCCCAATGAATCTTCCACATCAATGGCTCTCCTCCACACCAATATATCTCTTTAATTGATTTTGACTCAACAGCGTCTTTGAATTCTTTTATTATGTGTTGATCATGGAATTTGTCAATTTCTGCTTTGATGTCTTTCCTCATCCACATCTGTGCGGGATTTTCCGGATTCCAGTCACCTGTCTCCTTGTTCTCCGCTTCCCAACTGGAACTTAACATATCTCCACACATCCTACATTTGAAATTACAAAGATTGTTGAATCTGTAATCCCAACTTGTAACTTTCATATTTGTGTGCCCATCATCCCTCGTGCTGTCAAAGGCTTCGTCGATTTGCTCTTCGTATAACTTGTTGAAATGCGACCTATATGTCGCAACAGATAAAAGTTTGCCATTACACACCTGACATTGAGGTATTTCTTTACCTTGCATTAGATCAACCCTAATTTTTTTCAAATACTCGCTGTTCCAATGTTTCTCGAGGGTGTCTGGTGAGAAAGGTTGTGATGTTTTATTAAGGTCGATATACTGATTGAATGTTTTTGAATCCTCACGTGAACTACAACACAATCTACGTTCCATCTGGGGAGATAGATATGTGTGCGTCCATGGCGCCATGCAGAATGTTTTGTTGCCTTCGCTGGGTTTAATTCTCTTCATACAACTCCGCTAATTCTGGAAATGTTTCCAATATGTTTTCGTCCCTGATCACGTCCATCTTTTTCATGGTGTCTTTGAACTGTTGTATGTCCTTGTTGTTGTCTCTCCTCATCATGTAATCCAGACCAGATTCAAACCCTTTGGTCGCCCTAGTAAGACCGTCCAGAGGACGCAACCATTCCAGATGTGCCTCGATCTTTTCTTTGACTTTTTGCTTGTAGGAATCTGGTAAAAGATCAATCCTCTGTGCGTATGGATATTGCAACAGGTTGAAGTTGAAGTCCTGCGGTTTCAACAGGCCTTGCTCCACCCAATTCCTGTGAAAGTCTGATATGTGAAGTGCATTAATAAGTCCCACTGTGCTTGAAATGTAAAAGTCAACTTGAGGACAAACTTCTAACATACGTTTCCTGTTCGCCACCACATCCTTCCATACTGTGCCTTTACGCATGTACTCTCCCCTGGCTCCTTCGGCATCTAAACTTGCACCTATCGATACGGAATCAAACTTGTTCCATAACTCTAATACATCAATGTCTTTGTATTTTGTTCTCGTGAAGTTTGTGTTGTATATGAGTCTTACATGATACATCTTACGTCTGTCCAGTTCTTTTAATATCCTGTAATGTTCTTCCATTATTATCGGCTCTCCACCTGCAAAGTAAAATTGTTCAACATGGTCAAACTGTTCCAACATCTGTTCCCATATGTCATCACTGCTCCTGCCAACTTTCATTATCTTTGCATGATTTGGTGGTGCACCTGTCAATTTTTTATGGTCCTCATACCAGTTCGAACTGAACCACGTACCACAACTCCTGCAGGCAAGATTACATAGGTTGCTAAATCTTATATCCCAGTACTTTATAACAAAGTCAGCAGTACCGTCAGGTTGCGTATTTTCCACCATCCCAATATTGTGTCCAAAGTGTTTGTTCGAACTGAGACGTAAACTGAAAAATCCCGACTTCTCTTGATCATAACATTTGCCACAATGTTTGCTGGCTTTGTTTGCCAACATGTTTTTCCTTATACCTTTCATCTCGTCATTGTTAAAAACTTCTGCCATTGAGTTTTTATTAAGGTCGCCAACAGGATATCTATCCAACGCAAAACAACAAGGATATGCCCTGCCATCAGGGAAAGCATGTATATGCAACCATGGCATCATACAGAAAGTATTACTATCCAGTAATAACTCCTTCTCTTTAGGAGTCATGTCTTTAATTTTTAGTTTCTCAGGCTCTTTCGCCCCGTACTCATATGCCACGGTACCATTCTCCTATTATTGGGAAAGTCTTTTCAAAGTCCTTGCCTGATCGTTTGTCGTACTGACTGTAGAATTCCTTGAAGTCTTTTTGTAACTTGCTCTGTTCGGCCGCACCCGCATGCGGTGTTTTAACCACATCCAAGTAATCTATTAATCTCTGTGTTTGATCTATTTCCATGCTCTCCAACCATCTGTTATTACTAGTTAAGAACTTTACCAAACCACCCTTAAATTTATTTCTAAGGTCATCTGGTAGCACCAGGGGTGACTGAAAACTAGGGAACCTCAATATATTGAGTGTGTAATTAATTGTTGGTCCATACACTTTACTCGCACTTTTGAACCAAACCATCTTCTCTAAAAACTCAGGCAGTGTTTCTAAACACAAAGCATTTATGGTTGCCATGTTGTGTATTTCAGAAGGTACTTTGTCCACCATCATGTGTAAAAGGTTAGAATGCCATGTCCCAAAGTCCAATCCATCCCTGATGTATTCTGCCTGATCGAAAGTGGCTTCGCAACTTGTGTACAAATGAAAATTCTTGAACCCTTTCAGTTTCGTTTTGAATCTATCTATAATGCTTTGCTTCGCTCCTAGATTAGAGTTGATGGCAATACGCATGTCTGGGTTCATTTTGTCCCCCTGTGTTTCTATCCAATCCAACAACCTCCACAGGTTGGGACTCATCATCGGCTCTCCGCCCGTGATCCTTAATTCATCCAAACTCTTGTGCAGATCCGATTCCCACCACTTGTAGAATGCCTCAACGTATGGGTTTGTCTCGTCCTTCTTGTATGGTTCCGCTGAATCGTGTGCATGGGTGAAATGGTTACGTCCGTCCGACTTCAATCCTGTGTATGGCCCTTGTCTTTTGATGTTGTTTGCCCACGTAGAACTGAATTGCGGATTACAATACGTACAGGCAAAATTACATGTCCTGTCAAATGCAATCTCAAGTGTTTTCAAATTAACATTATCCGTATAAGGTGATTCATATGCATTTTGCAGATCACCATTGGTGAATATCTTAGATTTATATACCCTGTCGCTTATGTTGTCTCTGCCAACGTCTTCTATCTTCCAGCAGTACTCACACCCTGCAGGCCTCTCACCACACTGCATCTGTCTTCGTTGTTCTTTCTTCTGCACAGTGTTGTGTATCGCACTGGGATTTGTTTTTATCTCTTCGAGGTCGATCTTGTGTGGCAAGGGATGGTGGCAACTCGTGGTCATTCCCGATCCTAACCATATTGTGGCATTATACCATTTGGCTCCACAGAAACTTGAACTCTTTGTGTCTAATACTTGTTTTTTGTATTCTAGATCATTCATGCGTTCCTGCACTCCTCCCAGAATTCTTCCATCTCAGGAAAGGTGTTCAAGAACCTTGTGAGACGTCTGCGATCGTGTTCGTTAAAGAAGGCGTAAAAGTTTTTTTTGTTTTGCGTACTTGCGTCCGCGTTTTCGCGCCAGTAAGCGAGATTCCTCTGCATCTTCTGGATCTCGAAATCCTTGAATATGTGTAGCCCGTTCGCCTCACCGGAATTGGCCTGCATGTATTCTATGTTCGCCTCGTGTATGGCCTGGTACGACTCAGGAAGCAGTGTGATCTGTTGCCATGCGGGTTGTCTAAGCAGTGGCACATCGAACCACACCCTCTGGTAGGTCTTAGAGTACTTGGTACGCAGTTCCAATATCTTCTCCAGCAGTTTGTCCATACTGGTTATGCTGAGGTTGTTGTAGGTGCATATGAATGTGATCGAATTACGTCCGGGTATCCTGTCCAGAAACTCCTCCACGTTGTCCATCATGCGGTCAAAGTCCAGTCCGTCACGTATGTACTCCGCACGTTTGCCGTATGCGTCCACGCTCACGAACTGCATCATGTGTTCGACCTTCTCCTGCATACATATCTCCTGTGCCATGTTGAAGTACTTCTCCTTCAGTTTGTTGTCCGGCGGACACATGTTGCTGGTCACGTTGAGGTGTAGGTCCTGCTTGGGGTTGTCCATTATGTATTGGAACACCCGGTACGTGTTCTTGTCCATCATGGGTTCTCCGCCCGTCATACGGAAGTGTTTGAGATTCTTGTACAGTGTTGGCCACCACTTCCAGAAAGCGGTCACGTAGGGGTTCTCCTCCCTGTTGGGTATGGGACTCCTACGACCTTGGAAGTGCTCTGGTGCGTTGTGGGGAGGGGTGGTAGGATATTCTCCGTATCTGTCCACCTCCTTGGCCCAAGTGGTCGAGAACTGTGGTGAACAATAACTGCACTTGAAGTTACAAGCGTTGCTGAAGTTCACCTCCACATATCTGGGGGTCCAACGTTCGTCTATGGGATTCTTCCTGATGTGGTCAAAGTCCTGCATGGCCCATGGCTCTCCGGAACGGTAGTGCCTGTCTGACATCTCGCCAGTCTTCTCTATGTTCCAGCAGTAACTACAGCCCGCAGGTTTCTCGCCCGTCAACATCTGTTGACGCTGATGCAGTTTCTCCTTTGTGTTGTGAAGTGCCGCGGGATTGTCTTTCAGTTTTGTTGCATCTATCTCGTGCAGTGGCGGATGGTAGCACGAGTTCGTAAGTCCAGTGGGCAGGTGCAGTGACGTCTGGTTCCACTTTGCCAGACACATGGTCGGGGAAACTTCTTGTAGTCTATCCTTGACTTTCAAGGCGTCTGCTTTGTAATCACTGGTACTCACGATCTTGCACTCCCTTGTTGATGTGTTGTGGCATTATAAATCTGTAGAACTTGCTGTCATCCTCGCAATACTCTGCTATAGGTATGTCCAGTTGTTGTCTTAGGCTGTTACCAAACAACTGTAACTGGTCATCTATGTTTTCTATATCCACTTGGTTGAAATAATTTTGCATCTCATCAAGATCCCTTATCTTGAAAAGTTCATTATTGGGTTCAAGCACAGTGTAGAAACAACCCATCCTCGCACCCAGCATGGCATATTTGCCATTGAGTATGTCCGCACCTATCGTACACCAAGTGCTTAACATTTTTAAATTTTGTCTCCAAATGGACTTAGAATAGTTTTTGGCTGTTATAGGTTTTCCCTTGTCAGTACTCATCTTGACACCTTCCCTGTAGCCTGCCACAAACGCCTGTTGTGGTGTTGCATTTATGACTGTCGTGGAATAGCAGTTGTGCAGATTCTCGTGTGGCACTCCCCAGCAGAAATCTATCTGGTTTTCTTCGGTGTCAGCGTTTTCGTGTGTCCGCATGTTTAGGCAAGTGTCTTTAGACCAACCAACCAATCCTCCATTGCCGTACACCAGGCCATTTATGTTGTTCCTTGCTCTCCACCTGTGTACTGCTTTCTTGTCTGTCTTGGTCCAGTCCAGTGTCTCCAAAAGGAATTTCTCATCAATGATGTTATCACCGTCAACGCTTATGAAGAAATCGGTCTCAGCCACGTCTGCCGCGGCCTTGTGTGCGTTGTCAAAACCCACCACGCCGTCAACACGCTTGGCCCATGGCACCTTGTTCTTGAGGTCCGCCCAGTTCTCTTCCTTGTTGGGCTCCTTGAAGGAGATGTACACGAAATCAAGATCACTTATTCTGACTCTATCTGCCATGTGTACCTTTCCTCTGTGTCAATCCAATAGGGATCTCTATCTAAATCCTTAAGAACCGGAAAACGCCTCTTTGTTTTTGTTACTGGTTTTAACTTTACAGTTTCGCCATCCAACATGTACCGATCCTCTCCTGCTCTTAGTATCTCTAATTTTTTCTCTAGGCTCACTTCGATACTTCTACCCTGTATGGTGACCCAGTATTTTTTAACCCTAGGTTGAATTTTACCAATTGCTTCAAAGAACCCTGGCATCTAAATCCTCATACTCTTGTTGTGATAGTGCAAGATCCTCTGTTGAACATGTCCGCCCATGTAAATTTTCTCGTCACACCTCATGGGATAAAGGTAATTGTCGTTGTCAAATGCAGGATTTACTCCGTTGATGTGCTTTTTATTGTGCATAAATTTGAACCAGTCATATTCTATTTTGTTCGTTTGTAATGGATCTTGCAACTTATTCGCCAAAGCATAAACGACATCGGTCGTGGGTTGAATGTCATGACAGTTTATCAACACCTGTTCTCGGATCATCTGCCAATTTTTTATTATCGTCTCACAAATATCATAGAATTGTTTGGCCTTATTGCTTTTCCTAAAGTAGTGCAGTCCATTGTAGACATCAGGCAAGTGATTTCTCACAAAAAGTTTCCTATAATAACTGTTCACGACCACCTCGTCCCTGTAGTTGCGGCAATGGTAAGAAAACACCTGATCATGTTGCCATAGATGGTACCACCACCAGTCTGTGTTTTGGGTGAACAACATGTCCGCCTCCAGTTTTATTGTGTGGGTGAACGGCGACAACCTGAACGCCTTATACTCGTTGCTCATCTTCCATTCTTCGTTGATACTATCGTCCTGCTTCAGCACCCTGACGTGGTCAAAAAGTGTGTCGTCCACTGTCTGGTTGGTCACTACACAGACCTCGTTGTGTCTGTTGACCCCTTTGATGCTCCGTGCCAACCTCCTACTGAGCTCTATGTAGTCCGTGGTCGAGTTGTTCAGTGCGAACCACATGTACCCCTTACTCATCACACCACTCCTTGTCCATTACATGCACGTCCTGTCCTGAAGTGTAATTGATGCAACCATCGTGCTTGAAGACGATTCCATCGTGGTCGCTGTCTATCACGTCCACCCTGTCCGCCAACATGGCCATGGGGGTTGGTATGTAGTTTCCTAGGTTAAGTTGGTGGAGTGCTATCGCGAACGCGAAATCATTCCTGTAATTGGGGTATTTGATCCTGTACAAGTTCCTGTAATGTGTGTAATGGTCCTGCACGTGCCTTATCATATCAAACACCCTACGGGCGTTTTCCCCTTTTTTGAACAAGGTGACTGTTGCCCACACCAATGGCAAGACGCCCTCATCCTTGCCTTCTATGATGTCATCACCAGTGAGGTCACTTACCTTGTTGTGTAGCATCATGTCAAATCGCGTCCTGGTCAACTCCAGTAGTTGGTCTGAGAAAACGAAATAATCACAGTCCATCAATATTGTGGTGTCATATGGTGAGTGTTGATAGGCCAAACCCCTCTCCTTGTTGTACCACGCTATGCCATGACCCCTGTATGATCTCCTGTTGCCTGTCTTGGGTTGTATCAACTTGTAGTTGATCATGCCCATGGGTTTGAATTTTTTGAATGTGGCTATGTCAGTGACCACTGTGACTTCGAGACCGAGATACCGTTTTATTTGTTCTATACATCGCTCCGCCAACCTGTGGTACTTGACTTCAGGTGTATCAAAGCAGTAAAGCAACACTCCAGTGGTCATCAAGACGTCTTCTTGGCAAGATCCTGGTGTAACTGTTGATATGCATTCAGAGTTTCCTGGTTCCGCTCAATGAGTTTTCCAAGGAAGTCATCTGGGTCCGTGATGTGACAGGGATTGTCATTCACATCCAACACATAAAAATCCTGCATCTGTTGTTTGAGTGTGCTCACCAGATTTATGGTGTTGGCGTCAGCGACGAAAAGCCTTTCGTTGTAGGCCATGATCTGCCGAGAACGCATTCGTTCCAGGGCGTTCTTCTTTGCCTGGGCTACCTTGAAAGTTAGGTCCGCGTGTTTCTTGAGATTGCCAATATCCATAACTGTATTATACAGTTAATTATTGGTAAGAGCAATACAGATAAAAATTTATTATCCTGTTGTGGTGTTGCTATCAACATTCGAACCCGAAATCGAAGCCACACTCGCCAGACCCTGTGCTGTCGTTGGGTTCATTGTGTGTGTCGCGAAGTCGGTCTGTCCAACGAAGTTCGCGTACTGGTCGACAGTGTCTGTGTTTCCATCCGTGAACTCTTCGTCACCTGAATCTGGATCTGTCAGCGTGTATCTCATAGTCACCTGTGTCGCGTCCGTATAGTTGGTGTTGTTGACCTTTGCCTCCACCTTCAAGTTCATTGTGGTGTATGTGCCTGAGGTCTGAGTCAAGACCATCAATGTTGTGTATGAGCTATCCAGGTCTTGTACTCCATTGCTTAACCCATCTGTACTTACATTCTCACCTGAACCTGATCTGGTCGAAACCGCAGATCCTAGGTCAAAGTTGCCTGTTGCTGTGATCAGCTCATCCACTGATGAATCCTTGTCGGTGGCCGAACTGCCTCCGTTGCCGTTCCTGGTAAATTTCATCCTCATCTTGCCGCCTGCGTTGAAGAAGTGCCTTAGGTCGTTGTTGTTTGAGAAATTGATTCTGTGTTCAACTGCGTGTGAACCTGTCCATCTCGTGTTCGATGTGGAACTCTGCAGTTCCGACGATTGTGAAATCGCTGTGGCGTTTGGACAACCTGCCGCGACCGAAGCCGCCAATGTTGCAAGGTCCGCCGCAACCGCCGCCTTGATGGCGATGGTGTCACCTGCTGACACGGCCGATCTAGAAGTCAAACTGTCGTTGGTGTGGTTGGCGATGTTGTCCATGCCTGTGAATAAAGTGTTCCAGTGTGATGCGTTGATGGTATCACCCGCTGAAACTGTTGAAATTGCTGATTGACCCAAGCCGTACTGAGATGCGCCTGTTCCCGCAAAATGGTTGTATCCGAATGGACTTGAACTGCTGTTTACGAACGTGTTGTATTCGTCATCTAGAATTGTATCACCTGCTTGATATGCCATATTGTTATTTAACTCCTATCACGCACTCTGTGAGTGCTGTTTCTACGTTGTATTTATCCTTGATCAGCCTGCCTAGGGTGTTAAAAGCGGTACATTCCTCCAGATGAGCCACACGTGCTTGGCCGTTGCCTGCTGATACCACACGATCACCCGCTTTTCCGGTGCCCTGTAATTTCACCATCACACGCCCCTTCAGTGCCACCATAGGGTGTGAGTCGTTGTTGCCCGCTTGTGCGTTCATCAAAAACGCCGGTGACTCAGAAATGACACCAAAAACCGCGTCTGACAGCTCATCCTCGCATTTTGTGATTTCTGCTTCGCCGCCTAAAATCACAACATCTCCCACCTCGACTGGTATATCTGTTTCATATCTTTCTGCCAAGTCAGCGTACATGGCACTTGTAGTGGTTGCGTGTACCACGTTTGCCCTGATGTCTACCAGGGTTGGTGCTTCTAACTCAGTGTCTGTCTGTGCAGACTTGAATGCCGTCCAGGCTCCGCCCGCATTTCCGTATGTGGTTGATCCGTCATCAGCGAATGTCTCGTCCCAAACCCAGTATAGATTCTGTTCCGTAGCAGACGATAGTTCTCCCCTGTTCACTTTCAATCCAGTGTAGTTAGGCATGCCTGCGTTTGAAGATATGTTCCTGTTCAATTCTATGATGTTGTCCTCGACACTCAATGTGCTTGTGTTGACTATGGTGTTTGTGCCATCGACTGTGAGATCTCCCACTCTCAGGTGTTCTATCCTACCTGTTGATCCTGTGATTCTCAATGCCTCTTTTGTTGTGCCACCGTCATTGACTGTGAATATGATGTCCTTGTCCTGCGTGGTCTGTGCTATGGTGAAATCGTCTGTTGACAGACTCATGGTTACATCATTTCCTGCACCCAGTCTAATACCGTCATCCGTTTGCACCGTCAGTCTACCCGTTGTTGTGTCTGCAGAATCAGATCTTAGGAAGTTTGCCGCGGCAACACCGCCTAACGCATCTGAATCTGTTGCAGTTCCTCTGAACTTCGCAGATGCCACTGATGTTGAAAGTTGGATACCTTGTGCCACTGTGGAGAAACCTGCTGATATCAGTGCGGATCCCAGTGCCTCTGTTGCACTCGGAGTGAATGCCAGGTCGGAAACGATGCCCACTACCGTGTCATTGGTCACTAATTTTAAAATATTTCTTTTTACCCCTGTGTTGTCCTCTGGTGATTCGGTGATGACTTGTGTCACCCCTGATCCAGACACTGTGGTTGGTCCGATCAATGTCCATGCTGATCCTGTGTACACATAAAGTTGTGTGTTTGTGGTGTCGAACCACATGTCTCCCTGTACCGCGTTGGCTGGTGCAGTAGCGGAGTTAGATGTTGATCCAACCGGTTTGAATTTTGATCCCGTGTAAACATTCAATTGGTTGTTCGTCTTGTCATACCACAACTGTCCCTGTACCTTGTTGGAAGGTGCTGTTGTGTTGTTGAAATTCTCTAGGAGTTTTACAAGATTCTCGTTCAACCTCTCACCAAACCCTGCGTAGCCCTTGCCTATCAGTGTTAGGTCCGTAGTGGCCACATCGATAGTCCCGTCGGCCAGTGTGACCAATAGGGTTCCGAATGTGTTGTTTATCTTGTATGCCATCGTCTAGTCGTTGTTTGAAGCGTTGTCCCTGACTTCCGTCAAGAAACTTACATCACCTACCAACTTGATCAATATAGTTGCAAGTTCAGGTGTCAGCATAGCGTCAATCTTTGCTTCTTCTTCTGACGTCCACGCTGTCTCGTAATTTGCGTTGATATAGTCTGCGACTTCTTGTTTTGTTGCCATTTAAATGCTCTCCTTATGCTTATTTATTACGGCTATCGATCTGCTCATCGTCGGATATCCAAGTTAAATCCCGGGAATAGGATCCATCCAGATCCCTCAGGAAAGTCTTGACATTGCTCTCCGTAAGCACCATATTGTGGTATTTCGTATATCTTTTGTGCAATGCCTGTTCCTTTGTGGCGGTGTACACCAGTTTCATGCCCTTTTGCCTGGCCAATTCCATGACACGATCTATACACAATTTCAGACATTTGTGTACCAGGCGTTGTTCTGCCTTCTTGTCTGTGACTATCCACTCCATGAATGCAAACTGTGTGCCCACACCTATGTAGAGTCCAGCCGCACAAACGGGTGCTCCGTCATATTCTACGACGATACCATCTGGTGGCAGGCACTCCTTTGGCACCGTGCCAAACTCCCAATCACTCCACCACTTGACCAATGTGTCATAATCAGTGTCTCTGTCCCATGATCTACTTTGCATTTTTCTGTATCACTATCTTGTTGACGTTGTATGTTGATTCGAAACAGTGCCTGACCGCATCCGCCACTTCGTGTGCTGTCAACTTTGGCAGATCTTGCCACAATCCTTTTATCATGTCCGTGTCCACCACATCCGGACATACATCATAGACGGACAACCTTTTTGAGATTAATTCTTGTTGTAGTTCTTCGATGTATTCTATCAGTTCTTTTTTTATTTCACAGTACTGTACATATTTGAATTTGTCCCAGATCTGGAATTGGCTGTAGTCTGGCTCTTCGTCAAGTCCTGACGTGCTGGTTATCACCGCTACTTTCATTTTATCAAAAGCATACAATCCGTATATCCTTTTCAGTAGATTCAGTTGTCCCCTGTCTGCGTGTGCGTTCAACACAACTAGGTCACAGCCTTCAATGTTTTCAATTATCTTTTCTTGATCGTGTATGATGTCAAAGCCATTGCTCCTGCTCATGCCAATCACTTGGTATTTCTTTTTATTGTATAGGTCACATATGGCCTTGCCTATGCCTCGGGTGTGTCCTATGACTGCTATTTTATTTTTTTCTTGATTCATATGTGTCCACTAGATTTTCCAACCCCTCGAAACAATCCGAATAGTGTTGGTAATATTCCTCAAACTTGTCTTTAGTGTACACTGATTCCTTGTAAAAGTCAATTAACAACGTGGTTCTTGGTCCTGGGTTGTTGTTGAAGCCGTTGTGTAACTGGATGTCTGGCTGGAATATAAATGCCTCTCCGCTTTTCCACGTCATCAGTTCTTGCTGTTTGGTTTCAACGTTCATGACGTACATTCCACTTTGATCCCCACCGCCGTCGTCAAGGCACATCTGGTATCTCCAACCGCCCTCGTTGTCTGTGTGGTTACCTATCTTTGTGTTTGGTCCAACTGTCATTATGGCCACGTTTGTCTTGTAGGGAAATTTTCTTAAAATTGAGTATAACATTGGATAATCATTAAAGGACTGACCCTCGTGTTCTCCTGATTGTATTCCCAACGCCTGCCATTCACCATGAACATAATCTCCCGACTTGTCGTCAAAATCTTCCGGTAGTCCCCTGACACTGTCTGAGAAGTCTTCTGGATCTAGGAAAGTCTTGTTGGGTTGTGTGTCAAACTCGTGTTTGATGTCCTGCCAGTGTTTGTCTAACTGTCTGAAACACTCGCCCTGTTCACCGTGGTAAAAACTTTTATCAAGCATTCAGTATATTAACATTTTTATCATGAATCTGTCTATCATGATCCTGCCAATTACTAAAAAACCGTTCGCCATGGTTGGCTAATTCTTGTTGCTCGCTTAATTCAAAGTAGTCTGTGAATTCTATTCCGTTGATTATGATCCTTCTGTTCTCTGAACCAAACACATACACTATTGCATCATCATTGCCAAGGGATACACCGTGTTTGCTGTTCTCCACCCTGGTCCATTTACCATCTTCTTTGACCATGTGTGTGCCTGATACCTGTATACCTTTGTATTCGTACAGGTTATCAATCAAGAACTTACCTGTTGCGAACACCTTGCCACCAACCAAAACTGTGTCTCCTATGTCTACTTGCTCAACTGGTTTAAGTGTGCCATCGGCCATCGAGATCATGGTACCTGCTATGAAACAACCACCGCCACCAGTTCCTCCACCACCTGAACTTGTGCTTCCTTCTGCATCTCCAAAGCCGGCCGCTGTCTGCGTGAATGTTGATAGGGCGAATATCGCCTTCCATACACCACCTACTTTATACCATCCTGCTGTGACCCTTTTCCAACGACCACTTACTTTAGTATATACAGCAGAGATATCTTTCCAGACACCACCAACTTTTATACTCCCACGTGCATTTGAGTTGAATATTACTACTGCTTTTCCATCTGCTCCTGGAGAACTAGGCTGTCCGCCAACTGCTACACCTGAAGTGTAATATGCTGATCCTGTGCCTCCTGGTGTTACACCCGATCCATTGTCTTCCGTTCCGCCGGCCGCGTTGTTTGATCCTGACTTACCACCAGTACCTCCATTATCGCCCGATCCGCCGTCGCCTGATGTTCCGCCATCGACACCGCCACCACCGGCTCCACCACCGCCACCATCTCCAGAGTGGTCTTTGCCGTTCTCCCCCAGTGTTCCTGGTGAGTTAGCCGTTGCCGTGTTTGTGTTTATTCCTGCTGTTCCGTTTGAACTCTTACCTGCTCCCGCTCCACCACCGCCGCCTCCTGCGACTGCGATGTCCGTTCCGTCAATCCTTACTAGGGTGGCTCCTCCGCCACCTCCACCAGATCCTGAGTATGGTTGTGGTCCGGCGTTACCGCCTTCTCCGCCTGAATAGCCTGTTTTACTTTTTCCATTTGTACCACCTGGTGCACCGCCACCCGAACTACCACCTGCTCCGCCACCGCCGACAACTATTTCCATGGTGGTGTTGATCTGTGCTGATGATATGGTTATCGTGGACGATGTGACATAGTGTCCTGCCGCTCCTGTTCCACCTGGCCCTCCGGCGTCTGAACCGCCGCCGCCGCCTGCTCCACCCCAAAGGTGGACATCTATTGATTCTGTCCCTGGTGGAATTACGACTTGATTTATCGTACCTGAATAGTTAAATGTAAAGGCTTGTGTGGCCATGGGATTAAGCCTCCCTTATGAACCAGAAGTCCCCGTCATTTCCATCACCTGACGTTGGTGCTGAAGTAGACTCATATTTTGCTGAACCACCCCATAGGTTTCCAAAAGTAGCAACCTGTCCTATGGTCGGTACCGAAGTACTTGATGTGTCTGATGTTGTTATCGCTGAACCTACTGCGGCTAAACTTAGGTTTGTTACTGTTAACAATCCTGCCGCTGTTGTTCTCAAGAATCCTGTGTTTTTGTTGGCATTTCCGTCACTTATTGCATCCGCTTCTCTGATGATCGTTGAATATGCTCCTGTGATACCTGCTTCCCATTTATCACTTGTTTCGTTCCATTGCACTCTGGCTTCATTCCCTGTTGACCCTCTTTCAACTATCAAACCACCGTTGACGTCTGTGCCATTTCCTTCATTGACTCCTATGAATGCATCAACATATGTTGAAATATCAACACTTGACTTGTCATATGATCCAGTGATTGTTAGATTACCGTCGATTGTAACGTTACCTGTCAAATCAATTGCACCAGTGGCTCCTGTCAATGCTATAGGGGTCTTTGTGACGCCGCCATCATTGACTGTGAAACTCAAATCCTTGTCTAAAGATGTCTGAGCTATCGTGACATCATTGCTTGAAACTGATATTGTTAATTCCTGTGCGTCACCTATAATGACACCACCGTCTGCATCAACTGTCAGTGCACCTGTTGTGGTGTCTGCTGTGTCTGATCTCAGGTAGTTGGCCGCCGCAACGCCACCCAGTGCGTCTGCGTCTGGTGTAGATCCCTCGAACACTGCACTCAATGTTGAGTTGAGTGTTATACCTGCCTTGATCTCCGCGAACCCTGTCTGTGTGGCACTTGGTGTGAAAGTCTCTTTTGAGAGAATCGCTACCCTTGTGTTGCCCGCGTACATTGAAGAAACTACTTTGTTTCCTCCTGCACTTGCTAGGGTCTCAATCTTCCATCCTGATAGTGTCTGTCCTGATGTGTAAACAGGTCCTACAAGCAACCAAGCACTTCCTGTGTAAACAGAAACTTGATCATTCGCCGTGTCGTGCCATAGATCACCCGCTGATGGTGATGTTGGTTGGCTCGCACTTGATTTCGAACCACCCGTGGGTTTGAAACTTGTTCCATCGTAAACTTTCAACTGGTTTGTTGTGGTGTCGAACCAAAGTTCGCCTTTCAGTGGTGCTGTGGGGGCCGATGTAGAGGCCGCGTTCTCTAATAATTTTACTAGGTTCTCGTTGAGACCTTCACCAAATCCTGAATATGATTTGCCAAACAACTGCAAAGAAGTGGTGTTGTCCACCGTCCCGTCTGTGATCGTTGTTACTACTGTTCCGTCTGTTTTGTTAATTGTGTACGCCATTTGTGTGTATTTAGCACCTTCCCACTACTATATTAATCGTGCCTATTTCTATAGAATCATAGTCTTCCAACGCTTTTCCTATCACTTCTCCAACTTGTGGATCAAAAGTTTTTTTTGCAACACCGTTGTGTTGTGGATGTGCTGACAACATGTCCCCTTTGTTTATATGTCCTACAACTTTGCATTTTACTTTACCCATTAGTGCCACAGGAAGGCCTTTTGCGTTATCATTCATTAGATATGCTGGATTTTCACTTATCACACCTGCGATGGCTGTATCATTTCCTACTTTTGATATTGTAATTTCTTTTTCACCGCCGAATACTACTACAGTGCCCGCTTCATAATCTGCATCTGACTCATACACCTCTGCCAAGTCAGCGTACTGTGCCGATGTGGCTTTGGCGTACACAGTGTTGTATCCTTTTAAACTTGTTCCTATGTCATATGAAGCATCTGTGTCTGGCAATATCGCTTTCGATGTTAGATTGCCACCCATTGTGAGGGTCGTCATCGAGTTGGCGCCTGTGCTGGTGATGTTACCCGTCACGTTGCCCGTCAGTGGTCCTGCGAATGCCGTTGAAGTTGTTGTGCCTGATATTTCAAGTTTAGTGGTCGGCGTGGTGGTACCGATACCGATCCTCGATTCAGAACCGTCTATGGTCATTACGGTTGTTGTCGTCCCGCCGTCGTTGACCTTGAATGTGATGTCCGTGTTTGGCACGGTGTTAGAAATTATTCCTCCAGATGCGTCCACTGTCAATGTCATGTCACTGTCTGCTCCGATAACCAGTCCACCATCATTTGATATCGAGATAGTTCCTGATGTCGTGTCGTTGGCGTTTGATCTCAGGTAGTTTGCCGCCGCAACCCCACCCAACGCATCTGCATCCGTGGCAGTGCCTTGGAACTTGTTGCCTGAAATCGCTGTGGATAAGGTTATACCTTTCTTGATGGTCGCGAATCCTGACAAAGAAACTTTTGGTGTGAACTCATCCTCTGAGATGATCGCTATAAGATTGCCGTCATTGAACAATTTAGTTATGTTCTGTGACGTATCACCAGAATCAAGGATCGTGTCAAAAGTGAAACCGTTTGTTGTTCCTGTCGAACTTGGTGGTCCAACCAAAACAGATGATGTTCCGTTGTAGAAGTACATCTGTCCGGTGTCTGAATCTATCCATATGTCTCCCTGCGCCAACCCACTTGGTGCTGTTGACTGGTAAGGTGCACTCCCGCCCGCGGTCTGCCAGGCAGTTCCGTTGTACACCTGTAATTTTGAATTTGTCGAATCCCACCATAGTTGTCCTTGTATGGGTTTTGATGGTGCCGATGTGTTTGAAAAATTCTCTAATAGATGTAGGAAATTTTCCGCTATGCTCTCTCCATAACCTGCATAGCCTTTACCTATGAGACTGAGATCGGTCTGTGTGTTGACCACACCATCCTGTACCGTGTACTGGTTCGGTGAACTAGAACTATTTGTCTTGTTAACGGTGTATGGCATTAGTATCCTGTGTTACCACCTGACGTCGTTCCACTCACTGTGTTTGATGTTGACAGTGCAGTTGAACTGGTCTCGGTGAATGTTGTTAAACTCTGTATCCTTAATGTGTAATCGATCTGTATCAATCTGTTTAATGACTTCTGTACCGGGTGGAATATCACGTGAGTCAACAACTTGTTGGTTGCTCCGTTCTCCGTACCTTCCCAACTTTTTAATCCTAGTTCGTCAAACACATAGTCGCCATTGAAGTCTGTTGTGTTGTCGAATGCCGCCTGTCCTGTTGGCTCACCGTAGTCAAGTGTGCAAGTGACAACGATGTCAGTGTACTTGTTTCCTGCTGTGTGCCTCACTTCCATCTTGTTCCTCGTGGTGTCTTTGTTGGTTGCGGAGTTGTCGTCAATAACTTTGTAGTAAGTCTGGTTGTACAATGAGGCGTTCGTGCCTGTGGAGTTTGGTGTGAGATAAGTGATTATGCCCGTTGGGTCAACACTCGTACCGCCATTGCCCAGTGCGATCTCATGCACAAATCCTGTTGATTTGTTTGCTAAACTGTTGGCCAATGCCTGAGACATGTTCTCGTAGTGTATCGCATTCCTCTTGTCAACGATGACTTCGCCCGTTTCTGGATCTGAAATCTTTATGTGCCCCGTCATCATAACACCCGTGTTATCCTGAGGCTTTTTGTTCTCTTCTTTTGCTTCTGTTGGTTTGTTGTCCTGTGTCATCTAGTGTATTTATTCAGGTGCGTTTGTGGGCTCATTAGCAATGAATTTAGCCTGTTGAGTCGTTGAAGCCTGTAATCCCTTACCGTCCGCTGGATTACCATCTTTTGCCGTGTACCAAACCTGTCCTTTCTTGTGTAATACTTTTATCTGTGTTCCCGAAGCGGGTGCTGTGCTCAATGTCACAGCGGTCGTGCTTCCGTCCACGGAATAGTTGATAGTTGATCCATCCTCGCTAGTGAGCAACAATCGTTGGCCACCAATGAATATGTCTAACTCACTAGCGGATGATGGTGCTTGTGATAGTGCGAATGTCAGTGTGCTACCGTCACCTGTGAAGGTGTTAGTGTACACAGTGTCCGCATAAGGGATGGTTTGAGTACCAGACGCATCTATCACTTCCGTGCCTGATCCATGCTCCTTAATTCCTGTACCAAGTGTTCCACGTCTTAGTTGTCCCAACGTGTTACCTGATTTCGTAAAGTATTCTATTCTCTCTTTGTCTATGAATATGACACCAGGGAGGTTTGCAGATGCGTTTGGTGTTGATAGCACACTCGCATCTTCTACTGTTATGGTCTGTGTTCCTGCAGTCATATCTACTGTTAATTTTGTTGTTCCTGTTTTACTAATACGTTTGTAGAACGTTCTATTCATCATGTCCTTGAATATCCTGAATCCCGTGGCACCCGTCGCTGATTCTAAAGCGAAGTACATAACATCAAGTCTGTCTGATGATGTTATTGTTTTGCCGACCACGGTAATTGTGTTGCCACTCGCTGTGTAGTCTGATCCCTGTACCAATTGCTCACCATTTAACCATACATATGTGTATCCTGCGTTCAGGGTGTCGAACCTTAATTTGAACACACCGCTCGGTCTTCCTTCGAGAACTTCTCTTCTTTGTTTCATTCCCAATGCATTATTGAACGTAGTCACGGACAATACATCACTTGCACTTAAACTATAAGGTGATGTTATCGCACTCGGAACTAAAATTATGTCTGTGCCTTCGTTGTAATACTGATTATCTACTAACGTTGATCTGCAGATCACATCTGTCGAAGTAGGCACCGATGCTGTTACAAATTCGATGTTTTGATTTCCAATGTCCACAGTGTAGTCAGTGTTCAGATCTTTTTTGGTGCCGTTCACAAACACCTGTACCTGGCTTGCTGTTGTGATTGTCTTGGCTGGATCAACTGTTGAATCATCTTCCAGTCCTGACACCACACCATACGTGTAAGTGCTTCCGTCACCCACGTAGTATGTGTTGTCCGGTCCACGTAGCACCCTTCCGTTCACTTCTACAGTTGTAAGTCCTGAGAATGGTCCTATGGCACCAGGTGGATATGTCAGCGTGTGTCTGTTTGTCGAACCATCATACGTTATGGTTTGATTTCTAACACTTGCATAACTTCTTGTAGATGTTGTGGATTTGTTGAATCCGGCGACCTGTATGTAAGAACTTGCCGCTGGTGCTGAATCAAATATCACTGTGATCGTGTTGGCCGCAGTCGTTGTGGTGTATGCAGTGGTTGGCACTCCGTCTATTGTAACGTACATGTCAGAGGACGTTGAATCTAGATTGAATTCTCCCCTTGTTGACGTCAAGAAAGTTGTTGTGCTACCGTCACCCGTGAACGTGTTTAGCACTCTGTAATTCTCTCCCGATATTGCAAACACCTTTGTAGATATGACGCTGTTGTTTGCAGGCGCAGATGTAAATGTGATTGTTTTGTTAGCAACGTCAACGGAATAGTTTGTTGTGAGTTTTTGCACAACACCATCTATTGACACAGTGACCGATCCCAATGTCCCTGGATAATCTCCAATGCTGTATGTCGTTGTGCTTCCATTACCCCTGTGGTTCATCTCACTTATAAATGGCACACCTGATTCTGGTGATGTGTAAACCTTGATGTCTAACGTGTCAAATAGTTGTCCTGGAACAACCTCTTCTGGAGCGTAACTTGTGTCTGGTGTAACAAAACCGTCACCCTCTAATACTATGTCACTTGGTGCATGGCCCAGTGCCGATGTGAACAGGCCGCCTTTGACTATGGAATCTAGTGTCCTGTCATCTGTTGGTGTAAGCACGCCGTCGTCGTCGAACGGTATGAACTCTACCAATGCGTTTTCCTCTGGTGTCTCACTTATTGTAAATGTTGCAGTTGAACCATCGCCCCTTACCACATCTGATAATTTTTTACGTGTGCTGTCATCCTGTGTCAGGTAAACTTGGTAAACATCAGTCGATGCCGGCGCAATGTCAAACGTGTATGATGATGTAGATCCGTCTGCTCTGAATGCCTTGATCCTCGAATCTCCGTAGTTGTCCCATGGGAAGTCATACCAGCCCGATTTGTCCCAACCGGCTTCCTGATTGAATAATAAACCAGTGACCATTGTTCCACCGTAGTCCACGCCCGTCATCACTTGATCCAGTTCATTGCCTGGCATTCCAGATCCTGGCGTGTAGAAACCTTTGGTCCTGTCCGCGGCAGTGAGTCCTGTCTCGTCGCCGTATACCTTGTAAACACTTCCAATGTTGTCATCGAAGTTGGTACTTGACGTGAATGCGTTCGTCACTTTGTAGAGTTGATTGTTGTATCTCAATAGGTCATTGTAGGCGTACGCCGTTGATGCCGCCCAATCAACCACACGTGAAGTGCTTGATACCCTGTCAAATTTTATAGTTGTGTCAAAATCCCTTACGAGATCATTGTTCAAGTTTGCGTAGGCCTTGGCTGTGTCTGTTGGTGTTGTTCCGTCCGTCTTACCTCCTGATAGCATAACAGTAGGTGTTGCTGTGTAGTTCGCACCTATGCCTGTGACATTTATTTTTGTCACTGCACCGTCTTGTATGATGGCAGTGGCAGTTGCCGCCGTGGTGTCTGGCGTCACGTACATCTTGAAAGTGCCTGACTTGTCGCTCTCCGACTCCCTGACCGATGCTGTTGGGCCATAGAACTTGTCTGTGTAGCCATCAAATGTGTAGGTCTTGACCGTGCCCGAACCTGAATTCTGTGTGTCGTATATTTGCGCCTGTTTTTCGCTGGTGAACAACGGGTAGTAGTAACCAAACTGTCCACTTGTGGCACCTGAACTACTGGTGGCCTGTATCTGGAACGGTCCTGTTGATCCTGTCGTCCCACCAACTATGGTCACCGTTGGGGCAACCTCGTATCCTGAACCACCTGCTATGACGGTTATCGATTGAACGTACTTCTTGTGGTAGTCATACCACATCTGGTATGGGTACTCTGTCAATTTCGCTGTGTCTGAATCAACGTTCAAACTCCTGATCTTGCCTGTCGTGGCATCATAGAAAGTGGGGTTGTCAAAGTCCGAGAATATACCGTCCTGCGTTTCCGTCTTGTCATAACCCAGTTTGTATTCCCTCAATTTTGTATGGAAAGGTTTCACCTCGTTGACGTAACTCTCTATCCAACTGTCCGTACCTGTGGTGTATGTCTTCCTTTGATCTAACTGTCTTACACTGTTCTTGGCGTTTATGAATGACGTCTTGAACATCCAGTCCACATACGTCTGTTCAGAAAGTACCTTTCGTAATCCTGTGAAGAACAATGTGTTGTATTCGCCTGCTAGGTCATTGATGAACAGGTCATCTCTCAATGCAGTCAACACTTTCCTGGTTTCCGTGCTTGGTTCCTGGTCAAAGAAGTTGTCATCGAAGTTGTCCTGTCCTGCGAATCCCGATGCATCTTGGCTGTAGTCGTAGAGTTTAGTGCTCAACCGGATGGTTCCGTTCTCTGTCCCAACGTTTTCCCATCCTGTGGCAGTCTTCATGAACAGTTTCCATCCACCGGTGTCCGCGCTTGTCACTTTGACATGTTTGCCTATCGCAATGTCTAGTGTGTCAAGTTCGTACTGGTACGTTACCTGCTTGTCTATCTTGGTGTTCTCATCATGCACCATGTCTCCGTCTGTCTTGTACCAATCCGTGTAACTCCAGTATGTAGAAGTGTTGTAGGTTTGTATCTTGGTCCTGGACCATTCCGTGCCATCCCAGGTGTATATCGCCCAATAGTTGTTGGCTGTCTCATCTGCCTTGACCAAGTAATTCACTGTTCCTGAAAGATCTGCTGTGTTTATGTAAGTCAAGTCAGCATATGTTTGCACCGAAGCGTCCCATTCGCCACTCTGTGCTGTGGGTTCCGGATCTTGGGAATCCAGGTTTGTTAGATTGACCTGTCCCACCAATTGATTTTTCTTGAGCACACCGTTTGCGTAATCTATGATCTCTTTCAGGGCATCATACCTGTCAACATACCAACTCTGTCTTGGTCTGATGTTGTTGCCGTATCTCTCGTTCAACGGAAGATTTAAATCTGGTACTACGTCACCCGCAGAATTTTTACCTATCAATGAATCCCACCAACGTGTCTCTATCTGGTGTCCTGGCCTGTAGTCAGCATCGCCTTCCCTGACCAATTTCCAAACACTGTGTGAATCTCCCTCGAATGTGTTTGTTCTTATATCCACATTAAGCACTACATCGCTGTTGGTTAAATTTGAAACATTGTTCAATAGTAATTTGTTAGTGTCTGTGATGGAATAATACTTGTAATCAAATACCCTAGGATTTGTGATCAGGTTGGCAACGAAAGCCACTGTGTTCTTCCTGTCTGACCTGTTTACGGGCAGTGTCGTCTTGCCTTTGACCCAGTAGTAATAAAAATTCACAAAACGGTCCAGTCGTGAATCATACTTCTGTACCACTGTGTAATTTGAGTCATCGCCGTACAGTGCGGTTCCTGATATCGTCGATCCTGTGCCCTCTACCCTGTTGTTCCACTCGCTTGGAAGTAGACGGGATTCAACCCATTCGTACACATCTATGCTTGAACCCGGGAACGTCTGTCCCCAATGATTGTGTTTGTATTCCTGCGTGTCTTGTTCGTACCACAACCATTTGACTGTTGATAGATCCCACCATACCTCTCCTACGTGTGCCTCCGCCCAAGGTGTTTTGAGGTTCGCTTTGTCTCCCACATTGTAGGTCGCTGGATCCCAAGCAGTCTTGATGTCAATCTCCCTGTCTGCGATACCCAGTATCCTGCCCTTGATGGGATCATATAGGTCATAGTAGTCTCGTAATTGTTTCGTCTTTTTATTGAATTCAAAAACTTTGCCCAGTTTTTCCGTGTCCATTAACGCCGATTCAGTAACTAGGTTCTTCCAAGCGTATTCTCTATTCACCGTGAGATCGTAACACGAGACAGTGCCATCGTTTACCACCTTGGTGCTTCCGTCTGATGTTGTGTTGCCGTCGTCTTTCGGTGCACCAACGAAAACTGAATTGTCGATCATGCAAACACCTCTACCAAAGTCATCGTTTGCTGTCACATTGTCTGCAATTAGTCTGTCATCCACGACAAATTTAGTGTTATACATGGTTGCCGTGAACGCCCCTCCGGATCCTGTGTTGCTGTCAACTATGGTAGTGTCCTGCAAGTCAAAAGTCGTCTCTCCCGCGTCAAATTTCATTTCCCTAGAGCTCGCGAAATTTTCAGCACCTATCACTACCCTTGTGCCGTCGTCGTTGATGTCTAAAGTTGTACCGAACTTCATGTTGGTGCTTGATTCAGGGGCACTTATGGTCTGTTGTAGTGTGTAGGTATTTGACGAGTCATCTGCGTTCCATTTGTAGTAGTAAACGGATCCTGCGTCTGGATGTGCTGTGCCATCAACCCCCGGTGCACCTATGATAAGTGTTGTGCCATCTTTGCTCATTGCCATGGCTTCACCAAATGCTGTGTTTATACTTGAACCATCTGACTCCACGCCTGTTATGGTCTGTGCCAGTGCGAATGAATTCTGTGTGCTTCCATCATTGCTCTGTGATGTCTTTATGAATATCTCTACCTTGCCTGCGTTGCCCGGTGCCACGGAACTGACGGCAAGTATGTCTCCGTTGTCATTGGCCTGTATCCTGTGTCCAAATCTCTGTCCTGAACCACCCGCTGGTGCCTCTATGGTGTAGTCCTGTGTCCAGGTGTCATACGTTGAACCGTCTGCACCCACTCCCCAAGTGTACATGTACACCCTGCCACGATCATTGTCATGCCCTGGTGCGGAAACGAACATGTATTTGTCTGCCGTTGTCCTTGTAGATGTGATCCCAGGTTCTGAAATTTTGTGTGCCCATCCAAAGTTGGCGTTCTCATTCAACGTTGATCCATCAGTTGGTGCCCTCACTGTGTCAAGTATACCATACTTGAATGTGCTTGGATCCCATAGGTAAATTTTAATCAGTCCCGAGTCGATGAATCTAGTGCTTCCGTCGGCTCCTACCGCATTGGTATATGGTGCTCCTGCCACCACAAAGTTCTCATCAGTACTGATCGAAAGAGACTCACCCAATCTGCTGGTGTTGTCATCATTGTCGGTCATAGTGACCGTTGCCTGTGTCTGTAGGGTGGTTCCTGCCTCTGTTGAACTTCTGAACAGGAAGTGTACCTCACCTTGTCCCTTGCCAGGCGCAGATGCTATCACCGTCCTGCCGTCATTACGTGCCACGATCCTGTGACCAAACTCCTGTTCCGCCGTGCTGGCGTCTGGTGATAATACCAATCCTGTGGTGTATGGATCCTGTTTCTCGTACACACGCCACAGTCCTGAACTGTCCGCATCCGCGAACACCTTGTCTCCTGGCTGTCCTATTGCGTCATCCTTGTCTGTATAGTCCTCAAAATCTATTAGGTCGTTGACGTTGTCCATCGACGCCAGTCTCACAGAAACGAACTTGTATATGTTTCCATAACTGTCTGCCGTTGACCCGTCCTCAAGTGCTGGTATGAATCCCACATTGCCATCGTAATCTATGATCACCGTCTTGTGGTCTGGTGTTGCAATGACCTGGTACACGCCGTTCAGTGTAGATTCCTCACTGTTTGATATGCCGAAGTAGTCCGCTTGTGTGGTTGTTGAACCTGCCGTCAAGTTGTGGGAGCCTGTGAAAGTGATCTCCAACTGTGAGGCATCGTTGATCAATTGTAGATCCGCTATCTTTATGCCAGCACTGGTGATCCTGAACACGTCCCAGTCAAGGTTGCTCTTGTTGGCAACCCATATCAGGTCATTGGTCGTTATGGCATTCATGTCCAAATCAAGGATCTCGTCTATGTTGAACGCAGTGTGTTGGACCTGTTGCAGTTGTGGATACCCTGCGGTCTTGAACACCTGTGCCGTGTCCCTGCTGACACCTTCCTTGGTGTAGTCCAATCTCTTGAATGTTGTTGACGCAGTGTACTCAACTGGCTTGTAGTAGAAGTTGTCCTTGGCTATGGCATCCGATCTAGCGTACTCTACCGTGTCATTGGATGTGTCCAACAACTCTATGCTCTGTGGATCTGCCTTTATCTCGTCGTCTTTCAATGTGATCTGTATGTTCTCTATGGAATCTGTGTTACCAAAGTTACCGGTACGTATCATCCATTCCGGATAAAGGTCAAGCGTGATGTCCTCGTCCTCGTACTTGGCCTTCAGGATCCTGTCTATGGCGTTCTGTGTGCCCTTCTCCCTGATGTAGCCTTGGTAGAACTTGTACTGCGAAACATCATTGACGAAAAGGTTCTCTAGGTAATCTCTGCTCTGATATCCTGTTAATCTCTGTGCCAACTGCTGTTGAGATTCGTCGAAGTTGTTGGTCTCCAACTCATAGAAGTCATTGAACTGTGCTATCTTGTACTCGAAGTTGGGTATCAACTGTGGTGCTGGTTTCTCATCTTTGAGTGTCCAATTGGTTTTCTCAAAAGTGGCACCCGAGTTGTGATTGGTTTTTGCCACGTAGAACTTGCCTTGGTGCTCCACGCTGTCGCCGATCCTGTAGTCCGTGTTGGCAGTCCAGTATGTGACCTGTGCGGCGTCAAACACGAAGCCAGGTGCGTAGTAGTCTCCATTCCATCCTGCTGTCTTCCAACCGACCAGTTTCAGTCTCTGTTGCCTGAATCCTGTGAATGGATCATAAATGATGTCAGCGAACACAGTGTTGTTGTCGAACAACAGTACGTGTTCCTTCTGTACGGTGTTCAGTGCTATGTTGTACAGTCCAACAGTGTCGGACTTGATCCCCAGTTCAAAAGTCTTGCCAATTCTTTTGGTTGATAACTCACTAATGTCAATCTTCCTACCTCCCGAATCCAACAATGAGTAGTCACCTGCCAGGTTCCTCAGTTTCCCCACTATGCTGTTGTTGGTGTCCAGTTCGAAACCATCCGCGGCCGGGGAAACGGTTATCGCTGATCCTGGAGCCCATTCCTGTGTGGTCCAGAACAAGAACTCTCTGACTGCGTTTGACCAGTTCAGTGTTTCTTTAAGTTCGTTTGAGAAATTATTGAATCGGAATCCCTGTGATTCCAACCAGTGTCCGTACCCAAATAGGAAGTCCGCAACGTCCTGTATGGTGTTGAACACATGACCATAGGGTATGGTCTGTGTGGTTTCTTGGTATGCAGTGTATTGCTCGACTACTGTCGACCCCTCGGTCGATACCGCTGTTGCCGTTGTGGTCTTGACCGGATAATTGAAATTGAAGTAAGGTTTGGTTGTGCTGTAACCTAATATTTTGTATCCGCCCAATACGGTAGAACCATCCTGACTGATATCTGTGTTCTTCTCTATCAACACACCAGAGTATTGGAAACTATCAACCGGATTCGATGTCCTGAAGAGTATCTTGTAGTTCTCGTCTGGTATGAATTTTGAACCAGATTTAGAACCTGGTGACACACTGTCAGTAAGAATTTTTATGTTGTCCTTGTCCGTGAATCCACCCAACTTGTATGCCAACTGCACAGACAGGTTCTTCATCTTGTCATAGTAGAAAGTTTTGGTATCTAGGTTCCTCGATATCAGGTAGTTGACCACAAAAGGTTGGTATCCCGCTGTTTGGTATCTGGTTGTCACGTCCGTTAACAAATTTGTTTCTGTCTCCAGGTGATATTTTGCTGTTGCCAGTGTTTTCCTTATGCCCGTTTCGGTGTATATTTGATTTCCAGCAACGTTGGTTGTCAACCTTGATGGATCAAAAAAGTTAGAGAAGAATTTTGCCGGCTTGGTCAGCGCCAGAGTTTTCATCACCGTGAACGGGTAAGCACTCGACCTCCTCCATGACGTCTCCGCTGGTGCTTGATCACCGAACTTCCAGGCGTTCTGTCTTCCCGGTATGTCAAAGTTGTCAACAAGTCCAGCCGCCAATGGATCTAGTAGGTTACCTGATGCGTCAACAGGTATGTAATCCCTGATCGAAGGTTTGCCGTATCTGCCAGGTTCCGTTGCTATGGCATTCCATAGTACATCATTACCTGATGTGTATGGAGCAGTTCCGTAAGTGTCGTCCCAGTCTGTGGGCTTCTCCGAATGACCCAGCATCTCCCATGGTCTCACGTGTGGAGCGTCCGTGTCGTAGAAATATTTGTAAATTCCCCTCCAGTGTCCAGGTAGGTTCTCACCTATCAGTCTGCCTTTTGACTTGGCGTAGTTGTACGTGAATGGTGATCCTTCTGAGAACACCGTGTTGTTGATGTACTGGACGTTGTTGCGACCCGCCCACTGATAGAAATCTGGTCCCATCACGCTGTCCACTTCTTGTATGTTGTATTCTGTTGATGCGAACGCACTAGGTGAAACATCATGTATGTCAATCAAAGCGGCATCGTAGGTGACTTTTATGTTGTTGTAGATTCTTTTTTCTAGTTCCAGTATCAATGCATCACGCTCGTCGCCGTATGCCTTGATTATCGAACCATCGTGCTTCCTGATAACAGCGGTATCAATCAAATAGGTTGTGTCTGTGAACACTTCAGGAGTGAACTTGGGATACATTCCCAGTTTGGTGGGTGACGGTGGCATGTAACTGCCTGTGGTGTCCGCATAATCCTTTATAACGATCTTGTCGCCCTCTGCTAAAGCTCTGGTGATGCTAACGCTATCGTCTGTTGTGCTGAAAGTGTAATCTGTGCCCAACAACAACTGCACACCATTCAGGTACACATAGACCGCCCTGTTGCTCAAAGAGGTAATGTCGTGTTGTGAGTCCAGTGCATAGTCTGTCTGTGATGCACCCATCACTGTGTATGATCTAGTCGATACGTTTTCTCCCCAACCCACCATGTCCTCGTAGAAGAACGGGAAGGTGTTGTTCCTGCCTGGGGTGATGGCTGTGATTATCTCGTCAACCCTGTCCGCGGCCACTCCCTCATATGCTGTGCCTGTAGCATGGGTAAGGAATGCGTTGTACCATTTCTCATACTCCTGGTTCACATAATCCGTTGCTGTGAAGAAGTTGCTTTCCTGGTCTATGGTACCAAAAATAGCAGGGAGCAATGGTGCCTCGTGCTGATGTATGCTACCACCTTTCAATCTCGCATCTGGTTTGTCCCTCAGATTTGAAATGCCAGGTATGGCCCCGGTGACATCCTGATTCTTTGCAAAGATGTCTTTGACATGGTTCAATATCTGACCAAACGTGAATGTGCCCAACTGTTGGTTGAGACTGTTGGTTGCAAGATTTTCCGGTATCTCGTAGATGCCTTTGTTGGCAACTTTGTCGACACTGCTGTGTGCGGCTATCCTGATCTGATCGTTTACTTCCAATGCCTTGTTGAATTTCACGTATTTGTTTTTTGTTCCGGTCTCTAGTGTGTAATCTGTTGTGAGTGTTTTCCTAGAACCATTGACAGATACAGACACCTCGAGATCTGTTAGGTCCGCTGAATCCTTGTAGAAGTCTACGGGAAACAACTGTTTCTCTGTTGCGTCAACAATGAATGTACGTATCACACGCTGTTTACTTTCCGCGGTCCTTTTTATCCAAGCACCACGTGAATTGTGTGTTGACCTACCTGTCGTGTAGTGTAGGTGTCCCTCGGCCAAGTTCTTTGTGATCGTGGTCGTTCCGCTCTTGTACGTAAATGTTCCGGAAGTGTGGTCCGACTCGAAGACTATGTCTCCCACGTTGTTGATGGTGTTGTACTTGACCTTGATCCCCAGTACAGTGTCCGTTGTGGCAGTGTCTGATGTTGCAAAAGCAAAAACCTTTGCTCCCGTGAATGTTGAATTTGGATAGGTTGTTGCATCATCGAATGGTGTGTGATCGTTGTCGAACATGGCAAACAATGGTTGTTGATTTACTCCTGTCTTCTCCTGGGCTTCTATGAAAGATTCTGTGGTGCCGTCATAACGGAAAGTTTTGCCTTGATTCGTTGTTCCGAACTCGATGAAGATTGAATCATTGTCCACTGGTGTGGTGTCCGATGCCTCTGTTAGATTTATGACCTGTGTGCTGTCGCCCGCTGTGACGAAGTTGACATCGTATATCTTGTCCTTTACCGTGGGATCTGTGTCTGCCGCGAACACGACCCTCATTCCGTCAGCAAGTGCCAGTCCGTCGATGATGTAACCGGTCTGTCTGACCACTGTGCTGAATGCATCTGTTGTGACTGTGTCATAGAGCGTAACGGATTTCTTGGCCACTGTGCCATGATTGTACAGTGCAAGTCCAGAGTCGAACTCTATTATGGGTCTCTTGGCCCTGTCGTCTTCGTTCAGTGTTGGAGTGAATCCACTTACCCTCGCGGTCTCCTCTATGATGGATCTATGGAACCATCTGTTGTATCTCGACCAAGCGTTGCGATCTTGTGAATCCCTCTTGATCGTTATGTAATCTTTATTCTCTGGTGTGTAATATGCCTTGGCGTATGGTCGTGAATCGTATCCTGCCTGATCATACAGTATGGTTGACTCTGTAGCATAACTGCCAGGTGTGATCAGATCCTCGACATCTGTGAGCGTTATGGCATCACCCACGCCCTCCACGTAGTATTCCTTGTTCTGATACGCTGTGGCCACCAATGAATTGGTGAACTTGATCTTCATACCATTTGATAAATCCAAAGTTCTCAAACTGTAATTTTTTGCTCCAACAATATCGTCCTCCACATTGATTGAAGTAGTGCTGGTGGCATCTTTTATCTGTAGTATGCCGTACATGGCGTCATGGTTGCCACACTGGTAATATAAAGTGTCTGGCGCACCCGTCGTGGGCACGGTGAATGTGACCGTTCCCTCATCAGCACCGTTGTTTGTGACACCTGTGTCAAATATGGTAGAAGTTGAACCATCGACAGAAACCTTGCTCTTGTAGGGCTCGGTCATTATCCAGAACGGATGTCCTTTTGCGTTCACATCAAACTTGTATGTGTTTCCCCTGTAGAGGGTCAGTATGGGATTGTTCTCGTTCTCCCTGTGTGTGAACTCATAGGCCGACTGGCTGTTGTTTGTGACACTGTATTCCACTACCGCATTTGGGCCAACTGAATCTATCTCGATGGCTCCTGGACCATCCGGCATCCAGTAGTACTCCCTGTAGTTCACCAGTTTGTCGTAGTCTATGGCCGGGTTCCAACTGTACACGGTCTCCTTGTTGAGCCTGTCGTGGTTGTTGATCTTGCCTCCCAGGTACTTGATCTGATTTATGTAGTCGTCATAGGTACCTGTGAACTTGACCTGGTCCTCGGGATTCACAGATGTCGTGTCCCTGTCCGTGTAGGTCACAGCAGGTTCTAACTGATATGCGAACCTGTCCCTGCTTGTGGCAGTGATGTATCTGTCACTGACTTTCCTAGTGTAGGCATCTTGCCTTCCAATATAACCGTCTAACCTCTCCAATGCGCCTTTCTGTACCAAAGGATCCATGGTGCTGGCCAGGAACCGCTGGTTGGCGTCAGTCCTGTAGAATGCCGGAAGGTGTTGTACCGTACGTCTGTACTCGTTGTTGCCCTGCTTGACAACTTCGTTATTGGTTAATGCGTTTGTGGGATTGTCCGCCATTAGTATCCTGCCCCACTACTGCCGGTGCTTGAACCGGAACCTGTTGTAGTAGAGCCTGACACTGCTGATCCTGTCGTGGTGTTGGTCGTGGCAGTTGATGTTGATGTGACCACAGTGCCGGATGCCGCCAATTGGTTGGCTCCCAGTGCTGTTATGATTGACACATCATCAACGGTGGCCCCACTGATGAAAATCTCGTCCGCCGCCGAGTCAAGTTGGAACAAGGACCCAAAACCCTGTCCTGACTGGTTGGGCACAATAACCGCAGTCAGTAAGTCTGGTGCAAGTTCGTTGTGTATGTAAGCGGCCAATTCTGTGAAGTAGAAAGTGTCTCCGAAATCCCAGTTGTCCAATGCGAAGAATTCGTTTATGGCACTGATCACCCTGGTCTTGATCACTGCGTCTGACACATTGGTCTTTGGATTTTTAACAACTTTGAATGTTGCCTGTAACTGTTCTTCTGCGTTCGAGCCAAAAAGTATCTTGTATTTGACAGGATGATATATTATCTGATCTGACAATGATTTCAATGGGTTTAGTGTGCCCGAGTAATTGATCCTTAACTGGTCTGCTGTGGACACAGTTGGTTTACTTCCACCTTCCTGCAACCAGATCCTGAACAGGTTGTCGTATGTCCTTTCTAGCAAGTAAACGTCAACTATGTTTGAAACACTGGGATCTATCCTTGTCTCCTGACCTGCATGGTGTTTGTATTGGAAGTTTATCGAACTCCTACCTCTCCTAGCGACATAATCCGTGGTCGTGCTCAAAGTGTTGGTTGTAGAACTGTAACTTTTTATTACGTCCTCAGCACTGTCATAGAAGTAAAATAGTTGCCCATCTGTGTAAGTCGACGTGTTTAAATTTATGTCTGTTTCATTTTCAGCAACAACGAAGTTGGTTGATGCATATGGTCTGAATCTCTCAATGTTGTCATAGGACGTGTACTTCTCGAAGAACACGAATTTTGTGGATTCCGATAGAGTGGGTTCTACGAATATGTCAAAAAGTTCTGGATTGTCAACCACACCGTCGTCGTCTGCATCAAAGAAACCAACTTTAACTTTCCTGTTGTCCTGGAAACCGTCTGCCTCTGTGACCACGTCAACCACCTGCCATGTGATGGGATATCCAACACTGTTGCCTGATGAAACAATGCTGTTTGTTTTAAGTATTTTCACTGTGTCCTTGACACTCCTGCCTGTGGTGTAGTCATAAATTTTCTCTTCCACATCATAGTGGAACTTGTTCTGAGACTCTGATTCAAAAATGTAGTCCAGTTTCCTGTACTGCACTGTGTAGGTGTTACCGTCGTTGGTGAATTTGAACCACCAACTGGCGTCAGAATTTGTTCCTGCTGTGGATCCTGCACTTGCAAGGTCGAACACTGTGCTTGTGCTGAGGTTGGTTGATGTGATAACTTTCCATGTCTCTGAATCAACATCATATCTCAACCCGAACTCTTCGTATGCCTCTATCCTGTCTTGTAAATCTGTTTCTAGAGTTGATGAAAATGAAGTTGTGAAATTAGGTATTATAGCGTTGACCACAGATCCGTTTGGTATAATGTCTGACAGAGTCACAGGACCAACCCCTGACTCTAGATTTCCTAATCCACCGTTGGCTCCATCTAACACAACATCTCCGATCTTGGCCCATGCCCTGTCTTCCGCGTTGTCCGTGGATGATGTGACCAATGTACCGTTCAGGAACTTCCTTGTGTCTGGCGATGTGAATTTGATTAAAGCACCCGGCTTCGCGAATTTCATGTTTGAAGTTGCAGAATCTCCTATCACCAACGCACCACCAGATGTAAAATAACCCGTGTTGGTGTTGGTGGAAGTTGTTGTTGAATTCCATGTTGCCGAGAGTGTGCTGGCATCCTTCGTGCCGTACTTCAGGTAGTAAAACTGTCTGGCATACGCTTCCTTAAGTTTCGCTTCAACGGATGAATCTATAGTTGACTGTATGTCACTCCTGTTGTTGAAAGTGAACGTGAACTGCTGTACACTTTCCTCCCTGTATAATATTCCGTCTTCTGCGAACACACTTACATTTGAGTATGCACCCGTTGGATCCAGTATCTCTTTGGCCCTCGATATGCCTGATGCTGATCTGTTGACAGATCTAACTTTGACGATTTCCTGTGACGCACTCAAAGGTACCACTTGGTAGTCCTCTGCTGTGATCATCCTGTTCTGTGAATAATAAACCTGAGACGCTTTCTCCTTGATTGAATCATTGGATTCCGTGGCCGCTGAATTGTAGACACTGGCCTTGAGGCTCACACTCATGGTCAAACTCTGCTGTGCACCGTTGGCGTCCGTGTATGGCACGGTCAACTGTATGTTCTGCATGTCCGACGACTGTATCGCATACTTGGCGTTGTCGCTGACCCTGTAGTAGGTCCTGAAGTTGCCCAGAGGTATGTTCGAGAAGTTGCCATCTCCAAACACAAGATCTATCGCATCGTTGTTTTTGGTTACCACATTGTATGTGTTCCTCTCTGCCTTTGACAGAGAATTGTAAATCGCATTGTTTCCTGACAGTGATGGCACCTTGGTCCATGACTCTGCCAACTGTCCAAACTGGTCCAACTTGTAAAGCCACACATCAGAATTGTTTATATTGGACGTTTCAAAACTTTTCACATAGTTCGTGATCGCTGTGTCCACAGTGAACTCTTGGTTCTGCATCGTTCCCTGTTTGAACAGGAAGAAGAATCCTGTGTTGTTGGAACTGTCCCCAGAACCATCTGTCCTGTATGTGTATGTCAGTCCTGTTCCTGGCACTGGTGAAGATTCGTATATGCTGTCTGAATCTGTTATGGTGCTGGGCACTATCTCGAATGATCTGGACACGCCTCCCACTGACTTCTGGAACTTGAATATTGGTAGATCCAACTGATTGGAACTTAAAGTGTATACCTCTGTGGTGATGCCACCTATGGTGCCTGACTCCCTTGGATTGCCAAACAGTTGTCCAGTCTGGTTTGCCGCGTTCAGTATCGCAGTGAACTGCTCCCTGTAGTTTGAGTTAGCCGAGTCATTCCATATGATGTTTGAATTTGCCAGGTTCGTTCCCGAACTGTCCTGCACGTCCTGTGTTGTGGATATAGAATCTATCTTTAACATTCCTGTCGCTGGTTGATTCCTCTTGGCGTTGTAGTTGATCAACCTCGCCAATCTTAGGACACTGTTCCTTCTCTCCGCTGTCTCCAGGAAGTTCTCCCTGGCGTTCAGGTCAACCCTGAAACTTAATGCCTGTGCGATGTAGGCTATGAGATCTATCAGTGCCACGTACTCAGAACTCTCAACGAAATCGTTGAAATCATCCGGGTAGTTCTCCTTCAGATACGCTACCATGGTCCTTCTCAGGGTCTCGAAGTCGTAAGATTTGAAGTCGGCCTGTTGGAAAGCCTGGTAGATCTTCCTCCAATCTTCCGCTACTAATAATCTGTTCTGTCTATCTGTTGTGGCCATTGTAATTACAACGGTATTTATGTGTTAGGAAATGTGCGTATATTAAGATAGACGCAGTAGTGAGTTCTCGTCGAAGTTGAATCGCAGTTTCTCTGTAATGTTCAGTGGAACATAGGTTATAGTGGCCTGTATGGCTATGCCCTTGTCCGCTTCCGTGACCAAGATCTCTTCCGTGCTGATACGTGGATCTGCGTTCAAATTGGCAGTGATGTCCTCTACAATGGCGTCTTTGAGTTGCTCTGTGAATGGCTCAAATATGGCGTCATATATGATGGTGCCGAACTCTGGGTTCTCGACCCTCTCTCCCTTGCGCACCGATAACCTGTTGATCAGGTCCTGCTTGGCCACCTCGAAGTCATACAGTTTGAAGTTCTGACGGTCCGCACGTGAACTGAAACCCTTGAAGGTCACCGTTTTGTTTGATAGGTCTCCTGATCCTGAATCTCCGTATGCCATATGCTATATTTACGCTATGTCGTCCTTGTCCCTACCACCCACCGGTCTGGTGTATGGCTCATGGGTTGGAAATACATCTTTACTTTTATTGGTTTTGTAATCCACCACTGTGGTTTTTGTTTTCCTTGTGTTTTTAGTGCCATTATTAAATGGCTGTACTGCCACGATGTCCTCGTTCTCAACTGTGACTATACCAACTTTATTACTGTTGGGTTTCAGCCACGAAGGTCCCCATGATTTCCTTGCACTCACACTGTTGAAGTGTACTTGTGAACCTGCGAGGTCAATCCTGCCTCCGGCACCGTGTAACTGTGTTCCGTCAGTGTATGACGATATGCCATCTCTGGCATAATGCCTCACACTGCCTTCCTGCGATGCGTTCAGTATTCCTGATTCTCCCATCACGTACACATATTTTTCTGCACTGATGGCCACATCCTTCTCTGCGTTGAATCTAATTTTTTCTTTTGCATGGAAGTTGATATTCTTATCAGAATGTAAATTGAAATCTCCTTCGGTACGCATACTGATTCCCCTATTGGAATACATGCTTATTCTACCTGCCTTGTCCATCTCTATCCATGAATTGCCCGAACCATTGGCTATGTACACCGTACCTTCTGTGTCATGCATCAATATCTGATGACCGCTCGCTGTCCTTATTCTAGTAAGTTGGTTGTCACCGCCTATATCTCCGTCGTCCATGACGAAACTGTGTCCTGGGTTCCTGTCAGTCCTCACGGGAGAGTTGTCTAGTCCTATGTTCAGCAATCTCGAGTCATCACGTATACTGCCTGGTGTGTTGATTCCAAACACCTTGCTTGGTGATTCTCTACGTGCTGACGAGGTCGTGGTCCCCCTTATGGGATCCTGTATAAGTCCTTGTGATTCCAGTTGATCCGCCAGTAGGTCGTTCAACGGACTGGTCCATTGGTCCACATTTGGTAAGGTTTCTCCGGGACTGTAAAATCTTTGATTCTTTTCACCCGCTGGCAATAAATCTGTCCCATAGTTCTTCTGTCCGGTTCTTGCTAATTCTCTTGCCGTTGATTGTGACTGTAAAGTTTTTGTTGTGGATCCATTCGCTGGCACCTGTTGGTTCACAAGTGGTTTCTGCACACAACCTATCCAGAAGGCACTGGCGTTGGACTGTTCTCCCTTGGCGAATATCACTAACACGTCAGTGTCCACGTCTGGTGGTACCGCCCACATTCCATAACTGTGTTGGGATTCCTTGTAGTTGCTTTCGTCTTTCTTTGAAACAGCATTTATACTCTTTGCACCGTAGAACGGAGACAGGTACTGGCACCATATTATCTGGCTCGCAGTGGGGTTTGTTGTCAGTGAGAGTGCTGGTATGTTCACACCCAGTCTGCCCATCTTCAATGGGTCAACAGTGACCTTTACCGTGCCGATGTACGGACCCGGATCGTTGTCGACGTACTTCTCGTTGAAGCTCTTTTGGTTGTCCTGTGTGTCAGTGAATCCTGCTGAAGTGTATGCCATACTTTAATTTATCCTGCTCCTTATACCGGCCAATCCCTATTGATCTTTTCAATCGACTCTTTGAATTCATCAAATTTTGTTATTGGTTTGGTTATTTTTTTCTTGATATCTTTCACACCGTCCTTGATCTCAGTTATGCTTTTTATCGAGGCGTTTGTCAACAACGGTACCGCACCCTCGCCCTGTTGGTTGTTGAACCTGCTACAGTGCAGTGTCTGTAGGAACTGTCCGTTGTCGAATTTTGTATCTATCTTGTTGACCTGGTACAGTCCATTGAAGAACAGGTTCTCGTCCCTGAAACGTTTCTTGCCACCATTGAACATGGTGCCCTCCCGTTCGTCTATGTCGTCGGGCAGACGATATCTCACGCTGATTATGGGTTGGAATCGGTCAGCGTTGAAACTGGCTGATGCTGTGTCGAATGACTCATCCTTGGCGCCGAATGACTTGCCGTCCTCTTGTATGGGCACGTACATGTCCTGGCAGATGTAGGTGGGATCCCCCAGTATCTCCAGTTCTATCCTCATCATGTCCACCTCAGGATTGGTCAGGTAATCATAGAACTGTTGGGCCTTGTTGGCCTCCCCTGACAGTGTCTGCACGGTGTTGGCACCCTTGATGGATGACGGATATTGTCTCAGAGGCAACAGCGGTTCTGGATCACGCTCCCTGCCGAACACGTTCCTGAACGCTTCTGTCAGCGGTGCGAACAGTCCCTTCTCTGTGTCACTCTTGTCGTCACCCCTCAAATTCCTCAGGTAGTAGGCGGTCTTGTAGTTGATTCTTAGGCCCTGCACGTCGACGTTGTCGCCAGTGTAGATGTAGTCATATTCCTTGTGTACCTTGCGATCCCAATCCACGTTGGCTATGCTGACCCCTGGACCAACGAACTTAAGGATGTGTATCTTGTAGGGTATGGCCTTGTATGTGATGGTCTTTGGATGCATCTTGGTTATGGGATCGATCTTGCTGGTGTCCGTGTACACAGTGGTCTTGATCTTGAACCAGTCTATGTACTGGTTGTTGAACAGTATCTTCTCGAATTCCTTGCTCTTGATTATGGAGGCCACCTTCTCCTTGGTGAGGCTCTCCTTGGTGTAGTCTGTGTTGGACCTGATGTATGTGGTCCAGAAATCGTTGGCCAACTCCTGATAATGGAATCCGGCCCTGATGGCATCCTCGAAGAACTTAGTGACTGCTATGCCCGAACTGGCCTGTGCAGACATGGTGTTCTGTCTAGGTGGGGGTGCATCAAAGTCTGAATTTAAACCAGAAAAGTCTTCTTGGTTTTGTGCTACCGATCCGGCGCTGTTGGTTGTGCCTGCTGTGTTCTTGTACTGTAATCCTTTTTTCTCAAGTTCACCGTCTATCTCGAACTTGTAGATGTCTGGGTAGTATCTACGTTGTTCCTCCTTCTCCTGTTTCATCTGCTCGGACAAGGCACGTTCCGCGGCCACGGCCCATTGATAAGGATCATTCCCTTCGATGGGCATAGCAGTACGTGGATACTTGAACCTGTCATCGAACGCAAGATCGGTGTATGGCACCGCCATTACCTGATATCTGGCACCGCCCTCGTTCACGTCGAAGTCCACCCTGCTGATCAGTATGGGTATCTTACGTGTGTGGCTCTTGTTGGTGCTGTGTCTGGCGTATGGTCTTCCCTGCTCGTCGAACCCTTGGAACTCTATGGTCAACAACATTGGTGCGTCCTGGTAGTCAAGGAAACCGTTGATCGCAGTCGCGGCCCTGACCTTCTCTATGAAAGTGATACCGTATGGTTCGTGTATCTCGAATTCCATCTTCGTGAAGTTTCCTAGGTTTCGTTCAGCGTTGGGTCCGACAGTTGACACCATGTTGACGTTCTCTATGAACAGGTCATGTGCCCTGTCCAATATGTCTATGCTGTCTTGGTACTGCTCGTAGTATTTCTTCTTTTCAAAATCCTTGATCAAAGTCCTGAAGGCTTCTGGCTCCTGGTTGTTCTCCTTGAACTGTCTCGTCTGTACTTTAGCGTCATCACCTATGCCTCCGGTACGTGCCACTATGTCATGCACGGGATTGGTCAGGAACTTGGCTGTCCTGATCTCCTGCTCGGTGATGCCACTCAGCGTGAATATGGTGTTGAACGATGCGTACTGGTGTAGCACGTTGGGTTTCAAGAAAGGTTTGCTGGCAGAACCTGATGTGGTGTATTTCTCCGCCATGTTATATTCCTAGGTCTGAGTTTACATTGCTGGGTTTAGGCAACTGTATGGTCACTCCTGGTTTGAAGTCGTATATGGGATCCTCTATCTGGTCTGGGTTACGCTGTGCGAACACCCACCATAACCTCGGTGAGCCGTACAGGTCATAGGCCAACAGGTCTGGCCTGTATGCGTATGTCCTCTCGATGGTGTAACTCTGGTCATCGTCCTCCGCAGTTATGGTCCTGGGCACGAATGTTTCCAAGTTAACATCATTCTGTGGTGTAGAGAAATATGGTGATGTGGAAGAATACTTGGCCATTAGATGAATCCTATCTCGTCTGTGCCTTTACCGTTCAACTGGCCACGTGCGAATTCTGACAGTGAGAATTTCTTGATCGATTCCCTGCTGTAGATTGGTGTCACCAGCACTGATATGTTTGACAGTGTGGGTGCCCAGGTTTGATCTGCAGAGTCAAGGTCAAAATCCTGCACATTAGATCTATAAACTTCTGATTGTTTTGTTGAAATGTAATCTATGCCCGGTCTGAGTTCCACGTTGAACGTGTTCACTATCACCGGCACTTTCTGGAACATGTGGTCACCGTAACCTGACATGTGCATTATCGGTGGTGGATTGCCTTTCAATGCCTGTTCCTTGCCGAAGTACATCTTGGTTATGGTCCTCAGGAAATTCACGGTCGCCACCCAGTGCTTGGCGTCATCTGAATTCTGCACGGGGAACTCTCCGATTATGTTCATGGAGTCCACCTGTGAGTTCTGGTAAGCCTGGAATGGGTAGTTGCTGTGTGTCTGCGATAGTGGATTGTAGTTGGCCGAATGCTGTATCACCACCGCTGGTGTCAATGGCCAGAATATGCCACGTGAAGGCACCAATGGCGCCATTAATTCGTTGTTGGCCAGTATGGAGTCGTAGACCGCGTCTGCGCCGTTTGGTATCTGTAGTCTCACACGCCAGTCGGTCTTGTCCGAACGTCCGGACCATTTGGCTCTGGCGTTGACGATCCTGGAATCCGTGGAAATACCAGCACCCGTGAGCCTGCCCAGGGTCCTGTTGAATATGCCCCCTCCCACGTTCTTGACTATCTTGCCTATGTCTCCGAATGCCATTATATGGTTGCTTTCCTTTGTAAAATTTCGTATACTTTAACTATATTTATAGGCATTATTTTAGGCGCACTTAATTCACCATACGGCACGATTCAACAGACCTGTTTGTGGTCAATCTCAACAATATAAAGTAAAGGATTTATGAAGAGAGTCAAGTACCTAAACAACCGAGATCTGCTGGCACAGATACACGCCAGCAAGAACACCTACTGCTCATACGTGACGCCCGAGGACGCACAGTATGACCTCATAGTGCCCAATCTAAAGAAGGTCAACGCCAGTGCGGTGGCACAGGCACGTAAGGCCAAGGCCAAGCGTTTGACACAGGAAGCATGGGAAGAGGCCAAGGCGGCCGGACTCAAGAAGATTAAACTGGTGGACTACACTGTGAGTCCCAGGAAGATAGACAAGACGGATCTGGTGTTCAGGGTCATGATGTTTGACCACGTGCCCATGGACGACGAGCGGAAACGAAATCCCAAGACCACGGCGGATCATCACTCAAAGGTGAACTTCCCACCATTCCAGCACTACAAGTTTGACAAAAAAGGCAACCTGGTGTGCGTGGGCAAAAGCCACTGGGTGGGTGGAATGAGCAACGGACACTTCTCCGTTGATCATGGCAAGATGACCAACCAACTGGCCATGATGTACATGAAACTTTGTGAGAGATATGGTACCAGGGCCAACTGGAGGGGTTACACCTACAATGACGAGATGCAGTCACAGGCCTTGATGCAACTTTCACAGATCGGACTACAGTTCGATGAATCAAAGTCAGACAATCCATTCGCATATTACACAGCGGCAATCACAAACAGTTTCACAAGGATCTTAAACATCGAAAAGAAAAATCAAGCGATCAGGGATGACCTGTTGGAGTTCAATGGCATGATGCCCAGTTTCACGAGACAGAACGAGAACGAGACCGCAGGACCGTCATACCAGAAAAGAATGAAGACCGCACACGGTGACGTGCATGAGGTCAACAAGACCACATTGAAGAAGTTGAACAAGACCTTGAAGAAGAAAGGCAAACTGGACTCTGATGATTTTGACGACGTGCAATTCAAGAACAAGATCGACATGACCAATCACAAACCAACAGTCAAGAAGAAATGGTAATAGATGGCATTCTTTAAAAAGGTAGCCTGTTTCACGGACATACACTTTGGCCTCAAGGGCAACAGTCGTGTACACAACGATGACTGTGAGGAGTTCGTAAAATGGTTCATAGCACAGGCCAAGGCAGAAGGTTGTGAGACCTGCATATTCCTGGGCGACTGGCACCATCACAGATCAGCAACAAATGTAAGTACCATGAACTACACAGTTTCAAACATGGAGAGATTGGGTGCGGCGTTCGAGAAAGTGTACGTGATCATGGGAAATCATGACCTGTACTACAGGGACAAGAGAGAAATAAACTCCATGGAGTACATCAGGAACATTCCAAACATACACATAGTCAACGAATGGTTAGTGGAGGACGATGTCGCCATCATTCCATGGGTTGTGCAGGACGAATGGAAGAAGATCGAAAAGATGAAACAGAAGTACGTGTTTGGACACTTCGAACTGCCGTACTTCAAGATGAACGCCATGGTGGAGATGCCGGACGTTGGCGGAATACAGACGGACCACTTCGCAGGCTGTGGCAAGGTGTTCTCAGGACACTTCCACAAGAGGCAGTACATGAAGAACGTCACGTACATGGGCAACGCCTTCCCACACAACTACGCAGACGCCTGGGATGATGATCGTGGCATGATGATACTGGAATACGGCGGAGAACCCAAGTTCGTCAACTGGCCAGAAATGCCAAGATACATCACGATAAAAGTTTCAGAATTATTGGAAGATCCAGACAAGTATCTCAAACCCAAGATGTACGTGAGGGTCACGCTGGACATAAAAATTTCATACGAAGAAGCAAACTTCGTGAGGGAAACATTCATAGACAAGTATCAGCTCAGAGAACTGCAACTGATACCAGAACAAGTGGACAACGCACAACAACCACTGGTCGAAGTGCAGAAGTTTGACAGCGTTGATCAGATAGTCATCAAGCAGTTACAGGGCGTGGACTCGGAAGTGTATGACAAGAATGTTTTAACAGCAATTTACAACGATCTAGATGTCACGAATTAGTAAAAAGAAATTGATAAAAGTGTTGAAGGGTGATTTTGAACAACCGACCATGTCTAAAGCACAGATATTTGACATGTTCAAAAATCCACCAACACAGGAAGAATGGCTGAAAGGCTACAAGGAATGGAAGAGGAAACAACTTGCTGACGATTAAAGAACTTACGGTAAAGAACTTCATGAGCGTGGGCAACCAGGCCCAGGCCATAGACTTCTCCAACAAGAGTCTAGTGCTTGTCATTGGTGAGAACATGGACTTGGGGGGTGACGACGCCGGAGCCAGGAACGGCACAGGCAAGACCACCATCATAAATGCATTGAGTTACGTGTTCTTTGGTGAAGCATTGACAAACATCAGGAGAGACAATCTGGTCAACAAGACCAACGAGAAGGGTATGTTGGTCAGCGTAAAGTTCATAAAGAACGGAGTGACCTACACAATCGAGCGAGGGCGGAAACCTCAGATATTCAGATTCTATGCCAACGACATAGAGCAGAACACGGACAACAACGAAGCACAAGGTGAGAACAGGGAGACACAGGTAGAGATCAACAAACTGATGGGCATGACCCATTCCATGTTCAAGAACATCATCGCGTTGAACACATACACACAACCTTTCCTGTCCACCAAACAGGCAGAACAGAGGGAAATCATCGAACAACTGTTAGGTATAACTTTACTTTCGCAGAAAGCAGATCTCTTGAAAGAGAAACAGAAAGCGACAAAACAGATGCTGACCGAGGAGAAGATGCGTATAGACGCCAAGGTTGCCTCCAACGAGAAGATACAGGAGTCCATAGAAAGTTTGAAAATAAGATCAAACGCCTGGGCGAGCCAGAAAGACGACGACATAAAAAGTTTCAAAGAAGCAATCGCTGAACTGGAGAAAGTGGACAGTGAGATCGAGATAGAGAAACACAAGAAACTACAGAAAAGGAATGAACTACAGACCATGCTGAGGAGCCTCGAGAAAGAGAAAGCGTATCATGAAGATTCGTTAACAAAAGCGGAAAGCACTGTTAGTAAAACAAACGCAGATCTAGAATACGCTGAACAACAGAAATGTCCAACGTGTGAACAGGAACTGCACGACGACAAGCACACACATCTCGTTGACAAACTGAAAGTACAACTTACAGAATCTACAGACTACGTGACGAAACTGAAGTCAGATCTAGCGAAAATACAGGAAGGCATAGACGAGGTGGGAGATCTAGGACAGGTGCCAGAAACATACTATGACACCATAGACGAAGCATACAATCACAAGGGTTCGTTACAGGATCTGAAGAGACAGTTGGAACAGACAGAGAAGAAAGAAGACACATACGCAGAACAGATTGCGGAGATGACCAAATCCGCGATACAGGAAGTGGACTATGAAAAGGCCAACGAGTTGGAGGACCTACACAGGCACCAGGAGTTCTTGTATAAACTGCTGACAGCAAAAGATTCATTCATAAGGACCAGGATCATAGAACAGAACTTGACGTACCTGAATCAGAGACTGGCATACTTCCTGGGCAAGGTCAAACTGCCACACACGGTCACTTTCCAGTCAGACCTGACAGTGCGTATCGAGGAACTGGGCAGGGAACTGGACTTTGACAATCTAAGCAGGGGTGAAAGAAACAGATTGATCCTGAGTCTGAGCTGGGCATTCAGAGATGTGTGGGAGAGCCTTTATCAACAGATCAACTTGCTGTTCATCGATGAACTGGTAGACGCTGGAATGGACATATCAGGTGTTGAGAGTTCAATGGCAGTGCTCAAGGACATGAGCCGGACACAGAAGAAGAACATATTCTTGATATCTCACAAAGACGAATTGGTAAGCAGAGTGAATAGTGTACTGAAAGTTGTAAAAGAGAATGGTTTTACCAACTATGCCAATGATGTTGACATAATTGTTTAATTTTCCTATTGACAAAACCACTTCTTACGTGCTTTAATTACAATGACGTTAATTAATGTTATCGTACGACAATAAAGGAAGGACAATTAATATGTCAAATGAAACACACGACGCTATAATGACAGAGATACAAACTTACTCAGAAGAGAATGGGAAGTTCGTTGATAAGGGTGTAAAAGCCTCTGCAACAAGAGCCAGAAAGGCCTTAGCAAACTTATCTAAACTGATCAAAGCAAGAAGAAAAGAAATTCAGGAAGTCAAGAACGCGGCAAAAACTACGGCGTAATCGATCAATTGAATTGCAATTCTATTAACCCTCGGCTTTTGCGAGTCGGGGGTTTTTTATGACTTGAGGATTCCCTTGCCATGCACCCGCACTCGTATGTGACCGTTGTAATAATCATTAGACTCCAGAACCTTACGTGCAAACTGTTCACGTGCCTCCACGTATGACAGTTCCGCCTTGGACTTGCACCAAAACAGTATCTCCCTAGTGAACTTGTCCTTGCCCAGTTTGTTGACATCTAACGTTAGATCATCGCTAGATCCGTAGTAGTCCTGCCAGTCAGAATCCACCTTGTACCTACGCTTGTTCTTTCTGCCTTTGAGTGGTGGCCTGGATCTCTTGAACCTGGCTAATTTCTTGCCTATGTACATCCTACCGTTGGTCGTGTTGGTTATGAGATATACAAAACCAACTATGTCTTCTGGGATCGTGGTAATTTCTTTTCCTTGGTACGTCCAATGCATCTTGGTATTTAAAGCCAAAAAGATTGACCTCGAAAGAAAACTCGTATAAACAAGTGCGATAGGCAAACTACAATTTCATAAAAATTTCCAACAGGCAAACATAGCATCGCAACCAGTGAGCAAGGAAATGCGGCCGACAAGGCGACAGGTGAATCCTTAGATGCACACAGCAAAAAATGATGGGGCTCTTAGAAAAAGTTAATCCCCAGGTCCGCCAAGAACTATTATACAAGGGTTTGACGGGCTCGCGTTGTAATGAATGAGCTAACGGGTACAGCACAACCGCCCGACTACGGTAGCGATGTATAGTGACTGCGAACTCACCACAGGGTTCAAGT
>Ga0255761_10000196_pt1 | contig 55689 bp, 61 predicted proteins | sample 071ome_29_FD_179961 | JGI IMG/M metagenome (GOLD analysis project Ga0255761, IMG submission 179961) | Coastal salt marsh microbial communities from the Groves Creek Marsh, Skidaway Island, Georgia - 071407BT metaG (version 2) | ecosystem: Environmental > Aquatic > Marine > Intertidal zone >... | reverse complement strand
AACGAGTTCTATAAAATCAAAAATAATTTATAATAATACTATTTTATATAAATTTTTTGGTATATTACCCCTCATATTTGTTTATATAACTGATTATCTAGTATCAAAAGGACATATTGTACATCTCTGGGATTTTAGAGAATGCAAAATAATAAAAAAAGAATATAGTAATATTTATTATATATTAACCTTATTTATCATAAGTTATTTTACAGACTATAAAATATTTTTAATTGGTACATCTTTTATACATTATATTCAATATATACTTGTTTATTATTATCGTGGAATAATTAATTATAACAAATTTAAAAGAGATGTTATATTTTATAAATATTTATCTATGATACAATTATATTCATTATATATATCAACTTTTACATCTTTATCATGTGTTTATAATAATTTATTAAGTATAATTATAATTATATCTGGTAATATTTTATCAGGTTACTCAGCTTATTTACTTGGCATAGATGGATGTTATTTTGGTATTGAATTAGGATACATAAATAAAAAAAAATTTTATATTTCAAAATTTCCTTATGGATATATTCCTCATCCAATGATATTATCTCAATGTATAGCTTTATATACTATGAATTATAATTTACTATTTTACAATAATTGGCCATTTTTAATTAATTTTCATATATTATTTTATATAATACATATTATACAAGAACATTTTGATATATACAAATATAATAATTTACCTATTTAGATTATTATTAATAATATTATTTATGATATATTTAATATAGTTATTTTTATATTGAATATCTTGCTTTATTGTTCTATCTGTCATGTAAAATATAAATGAGTATTTTTTTTCAAGAGACATTTTTGCAATTATACGATTTAGTGTATTTTTAACTTCGGTATATGTTAAACTATTTATTTTGTCATGTAATTTTTCAATATACTGCAAAGATATAAATTCAATATTCATATAATATTCATCATGTGTTATCGCACAACAACAAACGTTATATATTCCATAATATTTTACTAATTTATTATTAATAAAATAAACTAATTTTATTTCAGATAATAAATCAGAATTTTGTGGATAATATATTTTTGAATAAATTTTATCAATTATATCATCAGGTAATGTATTAATATATTTATCCATATCCCACTATATTAATATAATTATTTTCTAATATAATTTTAATAATATGTTATTGGAATATATTTTTTTCAGATATTAATAATAAAATAAATACCATAAAACAATATATCATATGGAATAATTATTATAAAAATAAATATTGATTATTATATTCGCTAGCTTTAACGGGAGTTTTGCAAATAATATCACCACATTGATCTCTATTTTGATAAACAGAATTAATATTTGTCATAGTATTATTACATTTTTTTACATTCCATCTCCCCTAGCATCAGTTGATTATTAGAACCAATTTCATTAACAAAGTTCTTAAAAATACTAATTATTTTTTTTATTATTATATATAACTTGATATATCTTTAAATACTACCATTTTAATGGTTATGGGGGTCTATACTTAACAACATTATCTAGAAATTTTCTATAATGTTTATTGTTTATATTTCTATTTTTATTATTATCTATTGTTTTTTCACGAGATACAGAATGTATTTCTTTCACTCTTTCTTTACGAGATGTTTCCCATTTATTAATATTTTCAGTTATTGATGATTTATCAGGTTTCAAATAATGCATTAGTTCAGCTACATCTTCAAATGCTACATTTGCACCCATACCTAATCCAGGTGTCATCGCATGTGCAGCATCGCCAATCAACATAACATTATTTTTGTGCCATGTATCACACATATTAATATCATTTATACCAGATATATGTATAGCATTGTCATCAACTTCACTAATAATATCATTTACAATCAATGGATAATCATAAAATATTCTTTTAATTTCAGCTTTTTTTGAATATTTTTTAATTCTATTATTATTATACATCTTTGTACCTGTAAATGACATATATTTACCACCTATTTCTCTCCATGTAAATAAATTGCCAGCTTTTTCTTCAATCCAAGAAATGCTATCAGTTTCAAGTCTAAGAAGTAAATCTTTATTTGCTACATTTTCTTTTTTTACAATTCCACGAAAAATACTTTTATCGTAGTAATATATATTTTTAATTCCAAATAAACAATCTCTAACACGTGATTTTATACCATCTGCGCCAATTAAAATATCTGTATTAATATTTTTATCTTTAAATACCACATTAATATTTTGCGTATTACTGTCAATACTATAATTTGTAAATGTATGATTAAGATGAATCATATTACTCGGTATTTGTTTTAATAATGCTTTTTGAATACACAAATAAGATGTTAAATCAAACTCATTATTTTCAATTTTAATAAGATTATTATTAATATCATATATTATATTTCGCGTTTTATGTAATGTATTTTGATTTATATCTTTTAACGCGCTACTAGATATTTTTTTTAAAGATTCTCTACCATTATTAAAAAACCCTATTGCTGAACCTGATGGTCTAATTTTATGAGCCTTATCATAAATATTAACATTAAAACCATTTTTACTTAAAGCTATACCTGTTGATAATCCAGATATACTAGCACCAATAATAGTAACATTTAGTTTTTGAATAGGTTTCAATGCAAGATTATTAATAATGTGAAAACTGCATGCATTATAAATATAAAAAAATATAAATAAATATTTCATTTGATATTATTTTATATTATTTGAATAGATAAATAATAATGAAATGTCCATATATATTTATTTTTGATATAGATAATGCAATAATTGGAAAAGTATATTATATTTTAAATGAATATAATATAAATAAAAATATAATAGATACAAATGATAATATTAAACCTATGAAGCTAGATTTTACTGATGATATGAGAAACGGATTATTGCGACCTGGATTTATTGATTTTATAAATTTTTGTAAAAAAAAATATAAAAAATGCGAATTTTATGTATATACAGCATCATCATATGAATGGGTTCATAATGGTTTAGTTGAATCAATAGAAAAAGTAGCAAATATTAAATTTAATAAACCATATTTTACAAGAGAAGATACTATTCCATTTAAAGGTAAATCTATTAAAATAATAGTAGAACATATAAAAAATAAATATAAATTAAAAGATGATATCAATAATAAAATTGTTTTTATTGATGATATAGAAAATAATACAACTACTTATAAAAATAGGCAAATAAAATGCCCAAAATATGAAAATATAATATATAGAGATGTATATCAAAATTTAACAAATTTATATGGTGAAAAAATTATTAAAACAAAAAATATTGAAAATATATTTGTTAATAATTGCAATTTGCCTTATTATAATGAGAAAAGTGATAATATATTATTAAAAAACAAAGATTATTTTGATTTATTAAATATTACTAATAAAAAACATGCAGAATTATATAATATAAAATATAAGGATGATATGTTTTTTGCTACATTAATAAAAAATTTAAACAATTTATCTGATAAAAATATAGCTAAGATAAACAAACTATTTAATTAATTGCAAATATATCTCATCATAATATTCATAGTATACAGCTCTTGATTAAGTAGCTTAAATGCATATGGCATACGTACTTGTGCTATATCTGTATTATTTTTACAATTTTTACAGCTATAAATATTTTTATCTGTATTAACATTTGCATGCATTCCACAATATTTACAAACAAATATTCTATAATTATCAGAAACGTGCAGCATTCTCTCTGCAAGGAAATTGGCCGTACCATGCGCAATAAAGCAATCGCGCTCCATTTCACCTAAACGCAACCCACCAGAACGTGCACGACCTTCACTCGGTTGTCTTGTAAGCATAACAATTGGTCCATTTGAACCACGTGAATGAATTTTGTCTGTAACCATATGTTTTAATCTCTGATAATATGTAGGTCCAATAAATATCTCGGTTTTAATTTGTTCTCCTGTACGTCCATTATATAGAATTTCATTACCATATCTTTCCATACCGGACTCTTCTAGTACTTTTGCAATATCTTCAACAGAACAATCATTATATGGTGTTGAATCGCCATAAGCACCAATATGACAGCCTGCTTTACCCATAATACATTCCATTAATTGCGCAATAGTCATACGCGATGGAATAGCATGAGGATTCATGATAATATCAGGTACAATACCATCTTTTGTAAATGGCATATCTTGATGTTTATATGTCATACCAATAGTTCCTTTTTGTGCACTACAACTGGCGCATTTATCTCCAATTTCTGGCTTTCTGTTTTTGCGAATTCTAACTTTACAAAACTTATATCCTTCACTATTAATACCATTGTAATTCATATCGACATAACCATCATCATTGGCTTTCATAACAAGACTATTATCGTGATAATTAATTTCACCATTTATTTTTTTTGGCATAACTTTACCAACTATTACATCATTACCATTAACATAAGTATTCTTTGGTACAAATCCATCATTATCCAATTTGTTATATGAATATGGTTTTTGTACAGATTTATTTTCAGGATTTGTAAAGATTTCTTCTTCACCTGTACTATGATTTTTATTACAAACGTCTCTCACTGCTTTATAATATGTGCTTGTAAATAGCCCTCTATCTAATGCTGATTGATTTATCATAATGCTGTCTTCTTGATTAAATCCTGTATGTGTCATAATTGCTACTATCGCATTAACACCGGATGGTAATTTATGAGCCATAGTATATTTTGAAAGCTTAGTACATACAAGGGATTTTTGAGGATAATTCAAGATATTACCCATAGTATCAATTCTTTTATTGAAATTGCTTGTATAAATGCCAAGTGCTTGTTTACCCATTGCACATTGATAACAATTTCTTGGAGATTGATTATGGTCACTAAATGGAATATTTACACCTAAAATACCATTAATTAAACTTGGATGAATTTCACAATGTGTATAACATGGTGGTAATGCGGTACCTTTAATTCCTTCATCAAGATCAGTTGGAAATGTAGCAATCATGGCATTATTAATTTCATCACAATCCATATATTCAATAAAACCTTCTTCATCCAAATAGCTTTCTGGATCATCGTGGTTTGTTACTATTTCATTTGGTACTATGAAATAATCAAAATGCTTGTCTTTAATATATTCTTTAAAACTAATATTTTTTCTTTTTAGAATACGTTCAATTCTAAGAACACTTTTATTAGTTTTTTTATCATAATCTACTATGTATAGTGGTCTATACATACGTCCTGCTTCGGTACTAATTATAATATTTGAACGTTGAATATTCCAAACTATGGATGTCATTGGATGAATAATACCACTTCTCTTATAATGTTTTAATTTGCAATAAAGTTCATTTGGATTACAATGATATCCAATAATATCACCATTTATCATAACATAAACATTATTTTCATTGCCCATATTTTTTAGAAAATCCATTGATGATTTATTATAATCATAACTAAAACTGTCATCATACGTATTAATTCCAAGCTCAATTAGAATTTTCCTAATATGTGTACTATTCATAGATATTGAAATATTTGTACTAAGAGCCATATTTTTAACTAGTCCAACTGAACTACCTTCTGGTGTCTCCGCTGGACATATCATTCCAATTTGGGAATTATCTAATTTACGTGGTTGAACCAATTTGCCGTTCTTTTCCATAGCTGTATTAATTCTACGCAAATGCGATAATGTACTTGCATAAGACATTCTATTTAAAACTTGTGAAACACCTTGTTTAATATTTTGAAAAGTTCCCATACTTTTAATTCCCCAATTTCCAGTTGACAATGAATATTTAATCCACGATTCAAGCAATGATTGTTTAAAGAATCTAGTAATACTAATATCTGAAATAATATTAGATATAGGCGTATTACTATTACCTCTCCAAAGACCTAACTCCTTTTCAATCGCAGATTTAAGTTCCTTTGTCATTTTACCATAGCATTGTCTGAACAAATTTGACATTAGGATACCTGGTGTATCAACGCGTTTATTAATATATGAATCACGATTGTCATATGTATCATAACCAAGATAAATGCGAATCATTTTGCGAATAATATAACCAACATAAAGTGCTTTGCGTCTATAACTTTTACCTACATGAGGTAGAAAATCATTAATAAGATTATTACGCAATAATTCTCTATTTTCTTCATGTTCATTATTTTTATTTGCACCAATCATAATCTTAATAAGAACATTTTCTGCTTGTTCTTGTGTAGTAATATCACATGCATCTTCACAACAAGCCATAAGTTCAGATATAATTCTTTCATTTTTCTCTTGATTCATGTCATAAACAATATGATTAATAATCTCTTTATCACTTGTAATACCTAGGGCGCGAAATATTACAAATACAGGAACTTCTGAACGTAAGAATGATGTATTGATTCTAATAATACGACCCATATGGTTTAGTTTACCACTCATATTAAGACAAGTTGTTTTAGGTGGCAAATAAGACGAATCGCATATAGATCTAATTTCTGCATATAATCCTTCGCTATTATTATTAGGTTGAAATACAAGTGTCTTATTTTCATTAATTCTATCTTGTGAAATAAGAACTTTTTCATTTCCATTAATAATAAAATAACCACCAAAATCGTAAATACATTCATTATTTTTTTCCTCACAAATTCCCGGTATCTGATTTGAAACACAAAGTTTTGATTTAACCATAATTGGAATTTTTCCAATATAAATATTATTTACAGTTTTATCAAACTTTTCAGTCATACCATTTTTATTTGTAACTTCTGTAATAATATGAACATTTACATAAACACTACTAGAATACGACATATTATTCATTCTTGCAATATAAGGTGTCATAATATTTTGAGTTCCATCTGGTAACTGATAGCTAGGTTTTGTAACACTTGGTTGCAAAATATTTATAGAAATGCAATAAGTATTATCTGAACCCAAATCATTTTTAGGATTTGCAACCTTAATTTTTATAGGATTAAATCCTGCAATAATTTGACCTAATGTGTTATCTATAAACTTATTATAGCTGTCTATTTGATGTTTTACCAATGGATTAGATGATTCGGGCGAACCTCCTTTTTGAAAATAAGTATCAAGAATATCCCAGCAATTGTTAGACTCAAACATTGAATTGTTATTATAAACAATAAACTTAATTCTTAAATATCAATTTTTTATTTTCAATATCTTTTTATTAATAATTATTACTTAACATGGAATAAATTTGTCCAGAAAAATATAAAAATTGATATATGAACTATAACAGAAATTATTACCACATAACCAGTGTGTCTTAGCAGATAATAGTTATCTGTGTAAGGCAAATCGATACAAGAAACTAAATCCAGAGAAGTTTATCCAATCAACTCAATCTCAACTATGACCACTGCCAACGCTGCTTTCAAGGTTCTCGTCGAGAACATGCCAGAGGCTCTTAACACCAAAAAGGATATTGATGAGTATTGCAAGCAGTTCTGGAAGGACTACAAGGAAAAAGCAAAGGAAGCTAAGGCTGTAAAGGCTGAAAAGCCCAAGCGCAAAAAGGGTGTTGATAAAGATGGTAATCCTAAGGAGAAGCGTGCTCCTTCGGCATACAACGTCTTCGTAAAGGAGAAGTATGCTGAGATTAAGGAGGCTAATCCTGAGATGGATAAAACTGAAATCTTTGCAGAAATTGCCAAGCTCTGGCAGGGTCAGAAGACTGAAAACGCAAAAGCCCCTTCTAATGAAGAAAAGAAGGTTTCAGATAAAAAGGAGGAAAATGAGGAGGAAAAGGAAATTGTGGAAGTTGTAGAAGCACCCAAAAAGAAGCCAGGTAGGAAGGCAATCGTTAAAAAAGAAAAAAAGACTAGTCCCGATGAGATACAGGAGGAAGCCAGCGAGTAGATACTATCCATGTAACTAATTAATATATATTGTGATTGTGTGTTATATATTTTTTATATTTAAAAATTGATATTATTTATAAATATAATAAATATAATGAAGAGAATTATAGCTATTTGTGGTACTAAACGTAGTGGTAAAGATGTTTTAGCAAATCATATAGTTAATAAATATGGATATACAAAATTATCTTTTGCAGAACCTTTAAAAGAATTAGTAAAACAACTATTTAATTTCAGTGACGAGCAAGTAGGTTTAATAGATGGTAATAATGATGAAAAAGATACTATTGACGAAAGATGGGGTATTAGTCCTAGAAAAGCATTACAATTTATTGGCACAGAAGTATTACAGCATAAAATTCAAGAATTGATTCCAAATATTGGCAGGGATTATTTCGCAAATATTCTTTTATCAAAAATAGAAGATAATAAAACATATGTAATAAGTGATCTTAGATTTATTCACGAATACGAAAAAATAAAACATCTAGATATAGATATTATTAAAGTTATTAGACCTTCAATTACAAATGGTATAGGTGAGCAAAATTTCGAACAGCATTTATCAGAAGTAGAAAATCTATATATTCCATGTAATAAAGAAATCATTAATGATGGCACACTAGAAGATTATATTAATAAATTTGAAAATTTATGATTTATTATGATATGTTTTAATACAATTTTCTACTGATGTTTTAATATCAGGAATATTAGGATATAAGTTATAAAGTTTATCGTTTGACAATTGAATATTTGATCTCATAGATAGTAATATTAGATTTTGTTCTTCAATACTAAAATTCTTCCATGTAAAATCATTATCTATATGTTTTTTATACATTTCTAAGATTTCATCATGGGAAATAATACCTTTATTAACCATATTAAATGTCCCAGTAGTTTTTTTATTCATCATATCCAAAATTACAGGGTACATATCACTAAGCACCGTCATTGAATTAGGCACAGAGCATATTTTATCATATTTTAGTATTTTAGTTATAAAATTTCTATCATGATAATAATTAACAATTGGCATTCTAATTCTTAGATTTAGTGTGTTATCACTATACATATGCTGTAATCTATCAGTATATCCTTTAACAATTGAGTAAGAAGACCCAAAAAAATCTGGTTTAGCATCATCATCTACATATGATTTATTTGGATTATCAGCATTAAATATACATCCAGTTCCCAAATAGGTAAAATGAATATTGTATTTTTTTGCTATAATAGAAAGTACGATTGGAGCATAAAGATTATCTCTTATATTATCTACTAATTTTCCCGGTTGTTCTAAATAATCAATAGTATTATACTTTCCACCATATGTTCTGCCTATAAATGATATTATATTCGTAGGACTATATCTAATTACTTCATTTTCAACTGCATTTTCATCGTCTGCTCTTGCATTTGCTTCAATATAATTTACATTATTATCATTTAAATATTCAACAAATTGCTTACCAATCCACCCACGACTTCCGTAAAATAATACTTTCATTATGATATTATTCGCATATTATATTTATATATATATTAAATCTGTACAACATGTCATATATTTTTTGTTTTTTACAACTTCTGTAAAAGTCCCCACATATTTTAATTCTTTTTTTAAATCATCGTATAAGAACCATTTGTTATTATTATTTTTACATTTAAATAAACAAGTATAGTGTCCCGTATTTATTCCACCATTATGAATAATAATAGAATGTAAATATTTGACACTATTATTTTTTAATGTGATTTTTCTAGCAGGTTTTACATTTGTTTCTAATTTTATTATACCACCCACACTTCTATCATATACTAATCTATCTATATGAACAAATAACAATTTAGCAGATATTAATTCAACCTCTTCAACCTTATATTTATATATAGTATTACTTGTGGGTTTCCACATATTATCTTTATCAAATTTAGTAATATTTATTGTACTTGGTAATTTATCAGATATATTTAGGTTTTTTTTACCTTTTTCACAAGGTAATCTATAAATTATTGAGTTATTTTGTTTACGCGTAGTAATAGGAGTTGTTTTTAATATATTTTTAGTAGGTCTATTATTAGTACCCCAATTATTTAATTGCATAATAGTTGTATCTTTAAAATTTAATATTATATTTAAAAATTCAAATGTTTGAACAGGTTCAGATTGTGAACGTTGCCAATTATTTTGATCAATAGTATTATTTGGATATACCTTGTTATATTTCTTTTTAAAATCTTGTAATAATTTTCTTAAATTACTACATTTATAATTATCTTCACCATCACTTTTCTTTCTAATTTTTAAATAAATATTTAATAATTCATTTTTAACTAATAAAGCGCTATCTTCTAACTTTTTATCATTTAATTCGCTTTTAAAAAATAATTCATATACTATATCATTATCAGACGAAAAAAGGGAAACTAATAAAGAGTCTATGTAACAACTATTAATACCATCATATTCTAGCATATTATTATAACATATTTTATTTGCTTTTCTACAACGCAATGTTTTTGGATGTCTTTCTTGATTTTCTTTGCATTTTTTATATAATTTATTTTTTATAATATCATATCCAGGTTTTGCAATAAGTTTATTTCTACATCTCATTGTTTTTGGATGTCTTTCTTGATATTCTTTGCATTTTTTATATTTAATACCATCAATAATTTCGTAATTCATCCTTTATTCTATTATATAATAAACATATTACTTAGATATTATTTTGATTTCAGATTCATTGATATATTTATACATATTTGTAATACTAGAATTTAATAGAGATACTTTATCATTTAATAAATTATATCTTTTTAAGCTTGCAATATTATTATGTGCTTTAAATAATTCAAGAGCATAAAATATTGTTAGTAATAAAAACTCCTTTAACATTTATTATATAAATAAAAATTTACTTTATATCTATTTATAGAATGCTATCTTTAATACTAATTGCTTTTATTATTTAAAAAAATAAAAATTGATATCTCATTTTTAAATAATATTTAGCATGCAAAATTAATATATGGAATGTACTAAATGTCATACTGTTAAGAATTTTGAAAAATTTTAATATAAAAATGAAAATAAAAAAATATATTATTTATATTGTGATTTATGTAGAAAAAAAACACAGATAATACAATTTAAATATAAAGAAAAAGCTAAGGAAAATTATAATTTAAAAAAAATAAATAATATTGTTGAATGTGAGTGTGGAATAACATATGTATGTTTCAGAAATTATCATATTTACAGACATATAAATAGTAAGAAACATAAAAATCTATTAAATTCTTTTATTAATTTTGATACAAAAAATAAATAAAATATTGCTTATAAGTATAATATAAAGTAATAATGCCTAAGGGAGGTAATAATTGTGGATGTGGATGTGAAACACAAAATGGTGGTAAAAAAATAGCAGCATCTAAAAAGTCTCGTAAATTATCTGAGTATAATAAATTTATGAAAACTGAATTACAAAAGGTTAAAAAAGAAAATCCAAAGCTAACACATCAGCAAGCTTTCAAAAAAGCTGCTAGTAATTGGAATAGTAAAAAATAGTTTATTTTTATTAACTTTTATTATTGATAGAAATGAGTAAAAGATTTATTCCTCCTAGAAAAAAAGGGTACACTATTTATTCTATATCAAATTGCAAATATTGTAAGATGTCATGTGATAAAATAAAGTTTGATAAAAAAATAATTAATTGCGATGATTATATATCTACATTACGTGATAGAGATGCGTTTTATAAAAAAATACAAAAATATACAAAGATCAAATACATACATTTTCCTATGATATTTAAGGATGCTAAGTTTGTAGGTGGATACAAAGAGCTAATATCTTAGTCTAGGTCAAATAATGTGTCGTAGTCGTATGGGTCATATTTGGTATCATATTCTTCATCTGTGTCGGATGAATTGTCATCTTCTATAACAAATGAAATATTACCGAATGTCCTGCGGTTTATTTTTTTGATTTTTTTTACCTTAAAGATGTCGTACTTTTCATTATTGCTCCTGGTCACCGTAAACATTGCTTTGATGGCTTGTTTTGTATCTATGATTTTGGAAAAGTTATTTTGAAAAGATTGTAATAGCTTATTTATTGGTAATAATTTATTTATAGTACTTTATCAATTTTTAATTTTATCTTTCTATTTATATTCCAAATGTTGATTCGCCATTATAATATATATATAAAAATCCATCTTCGTTCCTCATATGTTCATATAAATATGCCATAGTAGATGTTAATGGTGGTAAAATGTTTTCAATAAATACAAATATAGCTTGATCTGCTCCAATTTTAATACGTTTTCTAATGATAACTATAAACTGACTAAGTGTCATATCAACATGAGCGAGAAATTTGCATTTATCAATATCCTTTAAAGTAGATCCTGCTGATTTCTTTACTATGATAGGAATGCGTTCTGGATATTTCTGTCTAATTCTTGTAGTTTCACTTATTCTATGTTTAATATCACTAGAAATCATATGAATTTCTATAATAATATATATATTTAATTCTTAATAAAAAAAAAAGAGTACATAATTTTATTTTTCTATGATTTTTATAAACTTTATAGATTTTAAAGATATTTAGAGAATTATGTACTCAAAATATAAAATATAATATATAAAAGATATATATAATAGAAATTATAAATGGGAAATTTTAAACTTTACGATACTCTTGGTATAGATAAAAATTCATCTGAAAGCGATATTAAAAAGGCTTATCATAAATTAGCTATGAAATATCATCCTGATAAAAATAAAGATAATTCAGAAGCTGAACAAAAATTCAAGGAAATATCAAATGCATACAATGTATTAAGTAACAAAGAAGAAAAACAAAAATATGATATGTATGGTGATGAAAATTATAATAATAGTGGAAATAGTGGACATATGAGAAATCCTCATGATATTTTTGAAGCCATATTTAAAAACCATAGAAAAGGTGGTTTTGAAGATGAATTCTTTGGTAATTTTGGAGGATTTGGTAGAGGTGGAGAACCAAGAAGACCTACAAAAGCAGATTCAATACAAAAAACATTTAGTTTAACTCTGGACGATGTTTATAATGGTGTTAAAAAAGAATTAAATATAACTATACAAAAATATTGTATGGAATGTAATATTTTATGTCCTGAATGTGATGGTAAAGGTAGTATTCATAGAATACAAAATATGGGTATAATGCAAACTGTTTTTCAAACAAAATGTATAAAATGTGAAGGGAGTGGTAATATAATTAAAGGCAAAATGGGATGCAAAATATGTAATGGTAAAGGATTTTATAATAAAGAAAAGAGAGCTACACTAATTATTCCCAAAGGTGTAGATGAAAATTATAAAACTGCATTTCCGGAATTAGGAGAACAGCCAAAAAATAATAATATTAAACCTGGTGATTTAATTATTGGTATCAAAATTGAAAGACATAAGGATTTTGAGAGAAAAGGTAATGATTTATATTATAAAAAACACATATCATTTATTAATTCAATTATTGGTGAAAAATTTAAAATACCATATTTTAAAGAAACTATTGATGTTGATACTACAAATTTTGGTGTAGTATATAATTCTAAGAAATACTTAGTTGAAGGAAAAGGATTGCCTACTTTAAATGGTAAAAGTAAGGGTAATATGTATATTGAATTTATCATTAATTATCCAAAAATTAAAAATAAAGAAAATGTAGATAAATTACGTGAAGCATTAAATGATGTTTTTATATAGTTGCACTATTTTTATTATGTTCAATTGCGTATAAAATATTATATATTGGTGATAATTCAGTTGTATTATCAAAACCAAATCTTTTAACAAACTTAGCTAACTTTTTAGCATAAACATCATCTAATATTTTCTTATTATCTGGTGTAGCTACAATATATAAATAATTACCATCTGTTATTATTTTTTTATTTATATAAAATAGTTTTTCTCCATTATCATATTGTAAGAATTCAGTATCTAATTTATCTAAACTAAAATATGAAAATGCATTAGAGAACCGCGATTTATTTAAATTAGAATTATCTGTTTCAGAAACATAATCAGAAAAAGTAAGACCATTTACATTTTCTGACTTACCAAAATATACAATAGTTTTTTCATTTATAAAATCATACTCTAAACATATACTAAAATTATTGAGAATATCATTTGCTAAGTTTTTTTGTATTATATAAACTCTATAAACATAAGGTTTCTCATATGTTTTATTGATTTCTATTGTATCTTTTATATCTCTGCATCTTTTAATTTTACTAGCATCTCTGTAAACTAAATCTCTATACAATATATAAAATATTACATTTACAATAAATATAAATAATAAGTTAATAAAATGTTGATAATATGGGATCTTATATGTATTATTTTTAATTAATGACAGAGTATAAAATACATACTGAGCATTTGCTTCAATATTTAGTAAAATTTTCTGATATGCATAAAATATTAAATTAACTAAATTACTATTACTCATTATAATCTACTTTTATAATGATATTTTATCTTTATTTTTATTAGCAAATAGAATATTATATATTATAGAAGTATTATAAAATTTATTTTTAGAAAACTCTTTTGTAAATTCTATTAATTTATTTGCTGTATATGTTTTTATCTCTTTATCATCTTTATCTACACATACAAATTTATACTTAGTACTATTCAATGATGCCATATTAATATTATCAATAGACATTCCATTCATAGTATTTAAATCAAAATAGTTAAAATTTTTATAATTATTTTTATTATTCTTATATTTTAAAGCTCTTTTATATAATTCTGAATTTTCAATTAGACCTATTTTAGCCATTTTCATTGATTTATATGATGATATTTCTAATAATTCTATTAGTTCATTATACAATCTTTTGATATAATTTTTAATTTTATTTATATCACTTGTATCTTCATAAATTTCATTATTATATTTACTAAATATACTAATTGCTTTTTCAGCTTTTTCTATATCATATATTTTAATAAATTCAATAATTTCATTTTTAATACTATTATTATTATCAAATATATCAATTAATTTTATATTAAAATTTTTTTCATCTATTTCATCACTTTTAGCTATTAAATCATATAATTTATTATAATTATTTAAATATTTATGTTTGATATTATTATCAGTACTACTATCATCTTTTAAAATTTTAACAATATTTAATATTTTATCATATTCTGGACCCATGGAATTGAATACATTATTATCTGTACCTGTATCTGTACCATATTCAATTTTAGTTTTTTTAGATTTAAAATTATAAATTATTTTAATTAAAAAATTATGAGATGATAAAGATATTTTATCGTGATTAATTATTATAATATTATATATATAAGGAGTTTTACTAACCTTATTTTCTTCAATTATTTTCATAATATTATTGCAATTCGATATTTTCTTCGCATTTTTATAAACAGAATCCCAATATAATACTATTGATAATATCATAACAATAAATACAAATGTAAAATTAAATAATATATCATAATATCCTATTTTTGATTTGTAAACATCATATAATTGATATTGTATTGCATAATAATAAAATTGTACAATATTTTGTTCCTTGATATAAGTATAAATATATGCAAATACTATTAATATTGCTATTGCAAATATTAGATACTTAAATATTTCCATACTCTACTTTTAATAAGATATAAAAGACTTATATTTTAAATTTCTTAGAAACCATAGATTGTAATGATATTCTACTGGAAACTATGTTATTTTCACTAATAACACCAGATACCTCATTATCATCCATATCAGGCGTTATTATTTTATAATTTTTATATAATGATGCTTCATCACTATGTTTATAAGTTTTATATGCACCAATATAATAGTTATCTTTTAATTTATAATAATTTTTTAGCTCATTATAATAATCATCTTCAATATATTCTTTATTTGACGAAAAGGTTTCTATAACTTTTTTATTAGTAAAATTTTCAAAGGATTTTTTTTTATATTTTTTCATAGCATCTTGCAAGTCTGATGTTAATTCTCTATTAGCATTTTGTAATATTTCAATTAGTTCATTATTATATTTATTAAAGACTGGCTTAAATGGTATTTTTTTTAATATTACTTCAAATATTGGAGTTAATTCTTTGAATGGTGATTTATTAGCTAAAAATGATATAAAAAAGATCTTTTTTATTATTAACCAGATAACCATTAAAAGTAAAATTACAACAGTAATTATAAAAAACATTCCTGCCCATATAATCATCATAGGACCAGCTGTAATAATATCATAACCATGTGCAAGTGGTCCCATAATAGGTGAGTTATAACTAATCGTATAGTCTTTTAAATCTTTAAAAACATATGTAATATTTATAAATAGCCAAAATATACCAAAAATAATTTTTGATATTAATATATACAGGCAAAAAATCCATATATAAATCATTATATTTATAATATTAAGTTTAGCAGCCATTTTTCTATGCTTCTTTATTTAATAAAAGTATAATTATTGTTCACTAATTATATATGTTTGTGTTTTTATTAATTCTAAATGTTGTTTTTCAAGATTGTTTAAATAAACATTATATTCTTGTTTAATTTCTATAATTAAGCTATCAATAACGCTTTTATAATCAACATAATTGCTCTTGAAATCTTGGAATATAGTATCTATATTATCATTAAACATATTATTATATTTTTTTTCTTTTATTAACGATATTATATCAGACTCAATATATGTAAGATTTTTTATAGCATATATATTATTATCAAAATAATTATCAATTATAACCTCAAATTTATTATTAATAATATCTATAAACGACATAAATATTCTAATATCAATGATAATAATATGATATTATTTATTCTTCAATTTTTTTTTTTTTAGAACAAATTATATAAAAATTGATTATAAATCACATATTAAGATTATTGTAATATAATTATGTCTTTAAAAAAAGCATGCATTAATTGTCATAATATGTTTTATACTGGCAATGAACAATCACCTCTACACTATGGATTATCAGCCGAAGGTTATGAATTAAAAACAGCAATGGAAGGGTTTGACAAACAATTATGGATTGTTGATATTAAAAATGGGAAAAAAGTATGGATAAGAAAAGACAGTATTATAAGAATTACTAAGGAAGAACCTTTGATTAAAGACAAAGATGAACCAAATAAAACCAATGATATAAAAGAAAAAAATGTAAATTACCCAACAGACTATAATATTTATATAAAATATAGATTATTTATTCTTAAAAATAATCCAAATGAAAATACAAATAAGAACAATTTTGATTTAGTTAGACAAGAATGGCAAGATCTCAAAAAAGATAATAAGAAATTAAAAGAAGTATTAATTGAAGCAAAAAAATGGTTTGAAGAATCAAAAAATACATTGCCAAAAAAATCAAGACAAAAGCAAGTAAAAATTGATAGCAATTAATATTTAAATATAAGACATATTATAATATTTATACAAATGAATAATATCGTATCTTTAAATAAAAATAATAATATTATTCTGATTGATTGTAGTTACTATATTTTTCATAGATATTTTGCAACATATAGATGGTTTTCTTTTCAAAAAATAGAAGTTGATATTAATGATATTGTTGATAATAATATATTTATAAGCGCGTTTTATAAACATATTAATAATGATATTAAGAAAATTTGTAAATATTGGAAAACAACAAAAGATAATATAGTATTATGCAATGATTGTGTAAGAAGCGATATTTGGAGAAACGATTTGTATAATAAGTATAAATCTACTCGAACACAGAAAAATAATTTTAATAAAAAAATATTTCATATATTCGCAGAATATATCAAGCAAATGGAAATTAAAAATTTATCTTCTGATCGTCTTGAAGGAGATGACATTGTTTATATTACGCAAAAAAATCTAAAAAAATCCACAACAAAAAATATTGTTATTATTACAAACGATAACGATTTCTTGCAATTAGTTGATAAAAATGTTCTTATATATAATATGCAATTCAAAGAGTTGAAAAAGCGAGGATATGATGATCCTAAAATTGATTTACAATTTAAAGCTATATATGGTGATCGTAGTGATAATATTCCAAAAATTTCGAGTAATATAACAAAAGAGAAGGCACTTATGCTTGCAAAAATGACAGATAATGAAAGAGATAAATACTTAACAGAAAATAATATAATTGATAAATATAATTTTAATATGTCTCTTGTATCCTTTGAAAAAATTCCAAACGAATATATTGCAAAATATAATGAAAATATCTCTATTATTTTGGAATAAAATATGTTATATTATAATAAAAAAATTGATTGCCATTATTTTTATAATTTTATTATCAAAACAATTATGGATAATTCTTGTGATCTCTTACCAATGAATACTACTCCCGAAGCTGAAATTGCAAGGCTTGCTACATGTAAATGTTGCTCAGCTCACAAAAATAACAAACCAACTTTTCTATGTCAATGGATAGATCTTCAAAAGAATCATGCAACATCGGAAATTACAAATAAAGATAAAAACGGATTTAGAAAATGCAAATGTGATTGCCGACACAAGGCTAGATTTATCTGTCGCAAATATTATATTTCTTAAAAAATAATTGTTTGTTATGTGTTATATATTTTTTTATATAAAGTGATATGTCTTAATATAATTTAAAATGAATTTAAAAAATACTAATTTATTAGTTACAGGAGGTTGTGGATTTATTGGTTCAAATTTTTGTAATTCTATTTGTGATAAAGTTAATAAATTGGTTATAATTGATAAAATAACTTATGCTGGTAATAAAGATAATATTAAAAATATTTTAAATAAAAGCAATGTAATATTAATAGAAGAAGATATTATATATCATAATTTTCAAAAAACATATTGTGATTATAATATAAATTATATAGTTCATCTAGCTGGGGAAACACATGTTGACAAGTCATATAGTTGTTTGAAAAATTTTATTGATAATAATATTACAGCAACACATATACTATTAGAATCATTGAAAATTAATAAAATACCAATTATATTTTTTTCAACTGATGAAATATACGGCGAATCTAATAATAGTAAGTTTTTAGAAACAGACCAGTATAATCCAACAAATCCTTATGCTGCAACAAAAGCAGCAGCGGAATTATTAATTAATTCTTATATTAAATCTTATAATATCAATATTATCATAGTTAGATGTAATAATGTTTATGGACTTAATCAGCATAATGAAAAAGTAATACCGGGTTTCATTAATAATGCAATTAATAATAAATCTCTTAATATTCATGGTAAAGGTGATAAAATACGCGATTTTGTTTATGTTAATGATATTATAGATGCTATTTTAATATTAATGAATTGTGGTGTTAATCACGAAATATATAATATAGGTTATGAAAATCCTATATCTATTTTAGAATTGGCAAAATTAGTATTAAAAATAACTCAAAGTAATTCTAAACTTGAATATATTGATGATAGACCATTTAATGATAATAGATATAATATAAATAATAATAAAATGTGCAAATTAGGCTGGAATCCTAAGCATATAACAAAAGAAAGTTTTATAAATAATATAATATATTTAATAAAAAATAAATATGATAATAATAAAAAAAATCATAGATTTAAATAATTTTGAATTAATAAAATGTAATATTTTAATAACACAATGTTTTGTGTTTAATCGTATAAATACATATGAATTGGCATTGCTTTATAAAGTTAAAAATAATATAGTAGGGTTTTTGGGAATCAGTCATGATAATTATTTAAATCAGCTTTGCGTTGACTTTAATTATAGAAATAGAGGATATGCAACAAAATTATTAAGTACAGCTTGTGATATATTGGTGGATACAGTATATTTATTTGTTGATAAAAATAAATATAATACTGAACTACTAGTTAATTTTTATAAAAAGAATGGTTTTGAAATTGAGTATGAAAATGATGTAGAATATAAAATGTTTAAATAATATATAATTGAAATGCCTTTTAAAAATATATTGGGTTCTAAACGTAAATGTATTTCACCACCTATTGAACCATTTATTAAACCAAAAGATTCTCTGCAAGAAAAAATGGACAATCATATATTATTTATGAGTCCACCACCTATTCAATCATTTATTGAACAATATCCCTATCAACCGCCAAAAAATCAAATAATAAATAACAATAAGCGATCAATTCCGGAAGTTTTACCATCAAAAAATCTAGAAAATAATGACAATAAAGTAGTAATTCGAGAAGTTCTACCACCAAAAAATCAAAATTTTAATAATGAGCGAGCAATTCCAGTAATCCAATCTCTAAAAAATGAAATAACGGAAGTAGTTATAAAAGATAATAATGAAAAAAATTATAAAACACCTATGAGTAAAATAATACAGAATAAAGTTTATTGGGCTGATAATGAATTAAATGTTGTTAGAGAAATATACCATTACATAAATACAAAATACTGGACTCTTTCAATAATAGTAATAATGCTATCTTCTTTATTAACAATTATAGAATCTATTAAATTGATATTTATTGATACAAGTAATAAATATTTAGAAACAAATAATATAGATGATATAAAACATGATGACAATAGAATATTATATAGTATTAGTAAATATAGTTTAAATTGGAATTTAGCTTGTGATATATTATCATTATTAACAGGTGCATTAATAACTTTTATTATGAGTTTAATAAGATTTAATAAATATCAAACAAAATTAGAATTTATAAGCAATAGATTAATGCAGTTAACAATATACAAATCCAATATTATTTTAATGCAATATAAAGTAGATAATATTGGATATAATATTGAAGAAATAAAAGCAGAATTTTTAAAATTAGAAGAAAATATATATAAAGATAGTGAATTAGATAAAATAATATCTGAAAATAAAGAGGCGGAATTTAGAAGAAGCGCAGATAAGTTAAAAAAAAGAGGTCCTTATCGTAATTATTTTGTTCACGTATTATTTAAATATATATGTTGTAAATATAGAATTAAAAATTTTAATAATAATGTTGAAACACAAACATACTAATATTAGTGACATATTTAATACAAAATAAAAGTTTAATAATGTGTAAAAATTGATTTATTAATTTATTTTTATAATATTAACAATGGATTTTATTAATGTTTACATTGATGGTTCTTGTGTAAATAATGGTAAAGAAAATGCGTGTGCTGGTTATGGTGTATATTTTAAAGAAAATGATACAAAAAATGAATATGGAAAAGTAGAAGGAAAACAAACTAATAATACAGGTGAGTTAACAGGTATTATCAGAGCATTAGAAATATTAAATGATGTTGATATTAGAATTAATATTTATACGGATTCCGAGTATGTTATGAAATGTGCTGGATATTACACTACAAGATTAGCAAAAAATAATTGGAAAACACAAAATGATAAAGTACCTCCTAATTTAAAATTATTGAAAAAATTACATAAACTAATGAATAATAAGGAAAACGTTAAATTACATCATATTAAAGCTCATACTAATTTACAAGATGAACATTCAATTGGCAATTATCATGCAGATAGATTAGCTAATTTAGCAATAGGAATTGACGTTGAAAATAAAGTTAAAAAAAATAAAAACTATATATCAGTATCATATAGTCATAAAGATGAAGTTAAAAAATTAGGAGCAAAATGGGATAAGGATGAAAAAAAATGGTATTATGATGATGATATTAGTGATGAAAATAAACTAGCTATTAATTTAATAGAATTATCTTGTGCTGAAAATAAAGAATTACCACCAATTATAGAAGAATATGAAAAGAAATATATCAAAATCCCTTATAAAAATAAAGAACAGGCTAAAAAATTAGGATGTCGCTGGGATCCTAATTTAAAATCGTGGTATTATATGTCAAATAATAAAAACAAAGATAGTATTATTAAATTAGAAAATAATATTTAATTATTCTCAGTAACCCTTTTAATATAATTAATATTTATTAGTGGTAATATCGGACAACATTCCCATAAGTGTGTTTTGAGAAAAGTTTGTATTTTATATTTAACCGGATACATATGAAATAAACCTTGATATATATCTTCCATATATTTTTTATAATTAGATTTTAAAAGATGAGAACTTTCTTTTGGCAATACTATAAGTAATTGTATATTGGGTGAGACAAAATTATTATTTTTTTCAATGATTGGTTCATCGCATGCAATTGAATGATTTGTTAAATCTTTTAATGTTGGAGGGAAATTATATGGATAATACCATTCGCAATCAATTTCATATCCTTTATAATATGAATATATCCAATAAATACCCTTAATATAGTTATCACATGCATTAAATACTACTGTTGAATCTAATGTAATATTATTATCAAATATTTGTTTGTAATATTCTTTGTGCCAATTTCCCGGATTATCATAAATATAATATGTCAAACTATCTTTGTGTTTTAGTGCATAACAATCACTCGGTAATTTAGCGTCACCAATAATTTTTTTATTTATATATTTTTCACAAATATAATGCATATCCTTATCTTCGGATACTGATAAGAATTTAAATATATTTTTTAATGTATCATAATTAATTTTACCTTTATTAACTAACAAGCCATTTTGTTCAATTGATTTCTTTGTTGCTGATAATAATTTATCAATACCATCAGTTTTGAGTTCAACTGTTAATAAATGTGGAATAAAATCATTTCCTAATATTGAAGTCATAGTACAATATGTTTCAACTATATCAATATCATCGTAGCTTTCATATGATATTTCTAAATTCCAAGTTTCTTTAACTTCACATAAAATAGCTTTTTTTAGGTTATCAATATTTAAATAATTAAATATAGTTTTACCAGTATCTTTATCTTTTGTTTCTCGCATAAGATATATATTGTCCTTGTGTGAAATTAAAGATAATATAATTAAATCGGCATCTAAACCGTTAATAATAATATTGCTATATTCTTTTTCAACTTTAAGCTTTCTAAATATTTTATGTTCTCCTTCCCCCGTTTCATCGCTACCGCTATATATTAATTCAATTGGATATGTAGAATATCTTATTTGTTTAATAATAAACATATTTAATTTATTCATAAAATGAGTTCCAGGTGTTATTGCATTTGTATCCCATATAGGTTTATCATCTACATATTTATCATCTATTTTATTTCTATAGATTGATAAAAAACGTCTTTTTCTTTGTTGAATCATTTTAGCAGCAGGAGCTACTCCATCAGCACATATTATATATTTTTTCGCTTTATAAATATCAATATAATATATTATCTTATTCCATACACCATCTATAATTTTATCTTCAATATTGACTATATCCTTGTCATATATAAATTCATGTGCAACATTATGAATAATACCATTAAAGTCGATGCAATATATATCAGTATTTTCTGGTTTTTTATTGCTTACAATATTATTATATTTTTGTGATAATTTGTAAAAATAATAAGGAATTCCCATTTTAATATTAAAGCTATTAAATATTTATATGATAATCATTTTTTTATTTTTTCTTTATATCTAATTAGAGAATATAATGTATAAAGATCGTAGCCCACAAATAAGTTTAAATGCGATATTTTTTGGTTCTGAACAATCAAAATATGCCGGTGTTGCTTTATTTGGAACAATATTTATATTATGTTTAGCTATATTATTTTCTAATAGCAATATACCAATTGATCAAAGATTAGCATTTGTAGTATTTATAATGCTCGTAGCTATACCATCTGTATTAATGTCATTATTTGAATTAACTTGTATAGTAACAGGTGGTAATGTCAAATATAGATGGTGGTGCTGGCTACTAGCTTGGGTAATAGCTGTTGTTATAATATTATATTGTTTAATGGTTGTTGTATCATTATTATTGTCTATGGCAAATTTTGATATTGCTAATCAAAGAGTTGAAAATAATGAAGAAAATAATATAATAGATACAAAAACTGCCGATGAATATGCTAAAAATGTAATTAAACAATATGAAGATGATGTAAAAGGTATGGAAAAGTTAGTTGAAGAACCTGTACAAGAACCTGTACAAGAACCCGTACAAGAACCCGTACAAGAACCTGTACAAGAATTAGTTGAAAATTATGATAAATTAGAAAAAAAAATAGAAACTAACATTCAAGGTCATGATTTAGAAGATAAATATGCTTTATTTAATCAATAATAGTAACTTTTATTTTTATTAAATATATTTAAGAAATCAATTAATATATTACTATAATGTCGTATAATGAAAAAAAAAGATGATGAAATATGTAAAAAAAATAATTATTTTAGACCTCAAACTTGTAGAAATTGCGGGTTAAATGGACATTTATACAAGGATTGTCCACATCCAATTATGAGTTTTGGTATTATTTGTTATAAAATTATAAATAATAAAATTAAATATGTAATGATACAGCGAAAAGATAGCTTATCTTTTATGGAATTTGTAAGAGGTAAATATAATGCAGATGATCATAATTATTTAAAACAACTTATAGAATATATGACTGAAAATGAAAAGCAAATGATATTAACTAATAATTTTGATCAAATATGGAATTATACATGGTGCCAATCTCCTCATACCAATTTCAAACAAACAAAAGAGTATCTTGATTCAAAAGCTAAATTTGAACATAATATTAATAATAATTATTTAAAAACATTATTAATTTGTAAAAATACAAAAAGTAATGATACAGAACAAGAATGGGGATTTCCAAAAGGAAGAAAGAAAATTAAAGAAGCAGATATAGATTGTGCTATAAGAGAATTTTGCGAAGAAACACAATTATATAAAGATGATATTTTAATTAATAAAAATGTAATACCTTTTCAAGAAATATTTTTTGGTACAAATAATGTATTATATAAACACGTGTATTATATAGCAAAAATAATCAAAGATGATGCTAAAATACATATTGATAATTCATGTATGGAACAGGTTAGAGAAGTTAGAGCATTAAAATGGTTTTCGTATGATGAAGTTTTAATGAGAATTAAAAATCATAATGTAGAAAGAATTAAAATATTTAAAAAAGCACATAGTATAATAAGTGCATCCTTATAATATATCTTTATTTTTAATAGGATAATGTTAAAAGGCAAAAACGCCCAAAAAAAAGAATGTCCCGAGGGAAAAGAAATTAATCCTGTAACTGGGAGATGTGTTAAAATATGTGAAAAAGGTAAAGTGAGAGATCAAAAAACAGGAAAATGTGTTAAAGATGTTAAAAAACTATCAATTAGTTTATCTAAAAATTCTAGTTCATCTTCTATTTCTACATCTTTTTCATTATACTATCCAGATTTAAAAGAAGATAATTTTCCAAATAAAATTGCAAGAAATATGAATTTTGCTATTCACAAGATACCTAAATTTCCAATAATTGAAAACGTAGAAGATTTTAATAATGTAGCTAATAAATTATGTGGTACATTTGAAACATCTTTATATCAACATTTTGTAAGCCAATATATATCACATAAAACACCTTACAAAAGTATATTATTATATCATGGTGTTGGTGTAGGTAAAACATGTTCAGCAATTACAATGTCTGAATCTTTATTAATAACACATGATAACAAAGAACCGATGATATGGGTTATAATGCCACAATCTTTAAAGAATAGTTTTAAATCTCAAATATTTGATATAGATACACATACATTTGAAAATATTATAAATCAATGTACAGGTGATACTTATGTAAAATTGTTAAATATTTATAAGTCATCATTTAATAAAAAAAAGGTACTTAATGCAGAGCTAAAAAAATTATTAAAAGGTAGATATAGACTTTTTACATATGATGGTTTTTCAAAATATATCCAAGAAAATTATAAGGATAATATTGTAGAAAATAAAGTAATTATAGTAGATGAAGCACATAATATAAGAAGTACAAATAAAAAAGATAAAGATTCTTTTATTTCTCTAACAAATATATTAACATCTGGTATTAACAATAGATTAATTTTATTATCTGCAACACCCATGTATAATGAGCCAAGAGACATCTTTGATTTATTTAAATTAATGTTACTTAATGATAAACGTAATAAATTATTAGCTAAATATAATAAAACTTTTAATAATCAAAAACTTATAATAGATGATAATGTAAATGAATTAATTAAAAAATTGTCTTCTAATTATATATCATATTTAAGAGGTAAAAACCCTTTTACTTTTGCATTGAAATTAAATCCTGAAAATAGTGGTATTAATGTATTAAAGAAAATACCCAGTAAGGACCCTTCAAATAAACCTATACCAGAAAAAGAAGCTAGATGGTTAGATAATATTGATAATGGTATTGTAACATCACAACTTAGTTTATCGCAAAAAAAGATGATAGAAAAATTAGGATATAAGTATATTGACGAAACAGATAGTGATGATATATCTGATGATAATGAATTTGATGATAAAAAACAAAATATGCGATTATTACAACCTATGAATATAGTATATGATAATGAGATAGGAAATAAAGGTTTCTTTACATTTTTTACTAAAACAAGAGAAAGCGATCCATTATTAGTAAAATATAATAAAAAATATGAGAATGCACTTATACCAGATGATAATAATTTAGGTAAATATTCTGGTAAATTTCTAAATATTTGTAATATTATAAAAAAATCAAAAGGTATTGTTGTTATTTATTCGCGGTTTTTGTATTCAGGTATATTACCATTTGCCGTATGTTTAGAACATATGGGATTTTCAAGAGAAGGAACAAATAATATATTAAATAATGCTAGTATAGTAAAAGATAAACCTGTGTATGAAGATATTAAAACACCAAAATACTGTATATTAACAAGTGATAACAAAGAAATTATGGGTTCAACTAATATAGATACATTAATAAATAGAATAAATAAACCAGATAATATAAATGGTGAATTAGTAAAAGTAATTTTAATAACCCCTGTTGCAAGTGAAGGTTTAAGTTTTTATAATGCTCGTGAAATACATTTAATTGAACCATGGTATCATTTTAATAGACCAGAACAAATTATAGGTAGAGGTATTAGAAATTGCAGACATCAAAATTTACCCCTTGAAGATAGAAACACGACTGTTTATTTACATGCTAGTAAAAATGATAATGATAATAAAGAAACTATTGATATTCATGCTCTCAGAATTTCAACACGTAAATATATTGATAGTATGAAAGTAGATAAAATTATTAGAGATAATGCTCTTGATTGTTTATTAATGAAAAATATTAATTATTTTCCAAAATCTATTTTTAATATTGGTAAAATAAAATTAAATACATCTCAAAATAAAACATATGAATATGATTTTGGAGACGAAAAAAATTTTGAACCTGCATGTTATGATGAAAATGATAATTTAGATAAAGATGGTTATAATAGTGAAGCTTATAAACATTTGTTAAAAAGAACGCAAAACTCATTGAAAGGATTAATAACGGAATCTATAAAAAAAGGTATTTATTATATATTATATAATCAAATAAAAGAAAAATTAGATATTAATGAAGAATTATTAATATATACAATAAGAAAGTCCATATATCCTTTTATTATTATTAATAATTATTATATTATTATGCATAAAAATGGTATTAAAATAATAAGTTATAAAAGTAAAAAAATAAATAAATTAAATATAATTTTTACAAATCAAGAAAAAGTTGAAGATAATGTTAGTGATAAAAAATCTGTGGATATTGAAAAATTAATAAAAAATATTGAAATTGATTTACAAGACGTAAATAGTACAACATTATCATTATATTTAAGTTTAAATAATAAAGAGTTTTTAGATTTAATAAAAATTATATTAACGAATAAAAGTACAGATGAAAGAATAATATTCTTAGAAAAATGTTTATATAACCAAGGTGTACTTATTAAAAATACTGAAATACCATCTTATAAAAAGAATGATAATAAATATATTGGTTTTATAAATATATTTGATACAAAAAACAAAGATAATACTATTGATAAATTAGATATTAATCTTCATGTAAAAGATACAGATATATTTAATATGGATTTATCAAAGCGCGAAAGAGATGAATTTGCTAAAATGCGCAAATCAGCATTGTCTATACCTAACGATATGACATTGGAAGAAATGCCATGGGGTTTCATAGAGCCATCAAAGAACAAAGATTTATTTATAAATAAGCTTAAAATATTTTCAACAGATCCTGTTATTGGTAAAGGTAAGAAAACTGGGCGCGTATGTGAGACTTATTACGATATAGATCATAACAAATTTTTAAATCAAATAAATAAAACAAATAATGAAAAATATAAATTTAAAAATAAAAAGGTTCTATGTAGTAGTATTGCAAACAAATTATTGTCTAAAAATAAATTAATACTATTACCATTATATAAACCTAAGTAGTTAAATAAATAACATCTTTATATTCATCTTTTTTATAAGATACTATTGCATCATTGTATTCGACAGATTTATTAAATAGAAATGATATAAATAATGCAGTAGATTTATTCCATCTATTATTAACAATACCAGACATAATTTCTGAGCTTTTTGTAATACCAAATACTTTATTGAATTCTTTTTGTGTTATAAATTTAATTAATTTGTCTTTAACATTATCTTTAAAATCACTAAATGTGTTTGAATGACTTAAAATTATTTCAAGAGGTTTTAATAATGCTTTTTTCTGAGATTTTTTTGCTTTAACAACTTTTTCTTTTTCAGGTTCAATTTTAGGCTCTTCTATTGGTTCTTTATATTCTATATGTTGTGAAAATTTATTATATGCCTCATTATCGTTAGCTTTCCATAATAAATCATTATCATTAGCATTAATAATTTTATCATATAATAACTTAATCATAGTTATTATATATAATAAAAATAAGTTCTATATCATTTTTTATGTTATTAAGTAATCTTCATATTTTAATTCATTATCATATATATTATAAATGAATGTATTTTGTTTGCTAAATTTCTTTTTTAATAAATAAAACTTCATACTGGATGAAAATTTTTGTTTTATATTATTATTATCAGATTGTACAACTTTACTTGTTTCTGTTTTACTTTCTTCTTTATGTGATGTTTCAATAGTATTATTTAATAAGTTTTTCATCATTTCATATTTAGAGATTTCATTTTGTGATTTGATACAAAATAAAATATAATTATTTATTTTTATTAAATTATCTTTTGATAACCAGTTTAAGTTTAAAAATACACCATTATTATTTTGTGTATAATTAACATTACAATTTTTAATAAGTTTAAATAATTCTGATAATTCATTTGATGTTAATTTTATTGCATTATTTTGTATAGTTTTACATAAGTCGTGTTTATTCATTTTTATTTATATAATGATTATATATATTTATATATTAAAAATCATCAAAATCTTCAATATCATCATCCATTTCTTCATCAATATCATCTTCATCTAAATCATCTAAATCATCTTCTTCTTCATCTTCTTCTTCATCGTCTTCTTCATCTTCTTCGTCTTCTTCGTCTTCTTCGTCTTCTTCGTCTTCTTCGTCTTTAAGATATTTATTATCTATTTTAATTTTTTTTACAACATCATCATCATCGTCATCATTATCATATTCATCATCATCTTTAATCATGTCAATGAAATCATCTTGTAAATCTTCATCTTGCTCTTCAATATCAGAATTATCATCTATAATATCTTCTTCAACTTCTATAATATCTTCTTTATCTTTAATTATTTTACCTACTATTGATATCATTTTATCATATAATGTAAATTTTTTACCACATACACGAACATTTACAGTATCACCAATATTAACATCATCTATATTTACCTCTGATTGTATGCCTGATGTTATCCTAGGAATAATAACTTCAAGTATGGACATATCTTCAAATGTTCCAATTGCTCTCAGTCCTAGATTATTTTTAGCTTTAATAACACATTTTATAATAGAATCCTGTGTTGGATTACAGATTTCAGCAATACAACTTAAATCATATGCTACATTGCCATTTAAATGTGATTCTTTAAAATATCCAGCTGTCCTTTTAATAACTTTAATACTATCCTTTTTAATAAATCCATGTTTACTGCAATTATTTTCTAATGTAAATTTTATCTTAGACAATATCGTGTTGTCAAAATTTTTATTAAGTTCTTTTGGTGTTAAAATAACGGTTGTATTAAACTTGATTGGCATAAACATTTTTGACATTACTATTGTAATATAATCTATAAGAATATATCATTTTTTTTATTTATATATTAAAAATTGATATATAAATCTATAATATCTTTATTTATTAGAGATACAATATGGAAATTCACAAAGATCATTCTATATTTTCTATAATTGATAAACACTCTTCATTAATTGAAGAGGATTGTGAAATATATGTTAAATTTACAAACTCTTTAAATTGGAATGATAGTGTATATGAAAATTTTATAAATGTAATAAAATCACAAAAATATAAAGAAGATATTGAAAAACAAACATTGGAAATATATTCTGATGAAATTCTTTTAAAAATAACTGGTAATACAAATATCATAAAATATTGTCAAAATAATAAGTATAAACATAAGAGTTTTGAATGGTTTAAAAATAAAATAATATCAAAAGATATTGTTGATGATATTTTAGATTCGCAATTGAACTTTTACTCAATTAAAAGTAATTTATTATCGGATGCTAATATACCTATTAATTGGCATGATATACGCAAATTTTATAAAATAACAAAAAAAATAAAATATACTGATCCCGATACTGGTGTTAAATATATTGTAAGTATTATAAAAGGTAATAGTTTAGAATTTGATGAAGCATCTGATAAAGATATGTATTATAATTTGAATAATTCAGGTATATTATCATCAACGCAAAAATACGAGTTTTATATTGATATAACAAATACAAATAAAGATAATATACTACCTGCATTAATTAAAATGGAACAAGCATTGTATTTATCAACATTTATAATATCTAAAACACAGCAGCAAGATATTATTAAAAAGTATTATGAACTAGTAAAAGATGATATTATAATAAAATCATTTAATAATAAAAATCCAAATAAACCACCTCTCATAACACCCAAACCAGTTACTCTTGAAAAGGTAAATATAATGAGTCCAGATGAATATGGTATTGTTAGTATATTATCAGAATATACTGTTACTGAAAAAGCAGATGGAGAGAGATTACTTATGTTTATTGATGATAATGCAAAAGTTTATTTAATTAATAATACATATCGTGTTATTGATACTGGTATTACATCTATAAAAGAATTGCAAAATACTTTAATTGATGGAGAATATATTGCATGTAATAATAGAAAAGATAATTCCACAAAAGGTTTATATGCAGCTTTTGATATATATTATTATGGTGGAGAAAGAATAACAAGCTTACCATTAATTAATAAAGACCAAAATGTAAAAACCAGATATAGTTATTTATTGAAAACTGCAAATGGTATGAAAAAAACCGAACATTCAATGGATTATATTGTTAAAGAACATTTATATAACGCCGACATATTAAAGGATTGTGATGAAATATTATCTGGAAACAAAACATATCCCTATGATATTGATGGACTTATATTTACACCTGCTAAATTAGCATTATATTCATATTATACAAATAAAGCTATGCCAATAACAGATAATGTTAAGTGGGATAGAGTATTTAAATGGAAGCCTCCTGAACAAAATACAATAGATTTTTTAGCGAAACAAGCGAGAACAACTACTATTGATGGTATAAAATACAAAGAGTTCTTATTGTATGTTGGTTATAATGCATCTCAATGGGAGCCATATACTATTGATGAAGCTTTGAAGATAGCATATAATAAAGAATACAGATTAATGGTACAGGATAAAAAGAAAACTTATACTCCTAAATTATTTCAACCTAATATATATTATGAAAAAGGGATTGAAAAACTACTTGTTAAAATTGATACAAATGGTAAAGTTAAATGTGATAATGGTGATATTATAGAAGGTGATGTAATAATTGAATGTATTTATAATATGGATAGAAAAATACCTGCTAATATGAGATGGAGACCAATGAGATTGCGAGAAGATAAAATAAGAATTTATAAGATGGGAGAATTATCAAAGACGGCAAATGATATGAGTGTAGCAATTAATATATGGCGTTCAATTCATAATCCGGTTACTGAGAGTATTATTAGAGGCAATAAACCTATTGTGAATATGGATATTAATGATAGTGAAAGTGAAAGGTTACTAGAATCTGATGATATATATTATTCTAGAAATATACCAAGAGACGCAATGTTTTCTTACAATATGTTACAATTCCATAATTTAGGTATTAAACGTATGCTTTATAGCAAACCAAATAATAAAAGAAATCTTGTGGAATTAGCGTGTGGCGAAGGAGGTGATATGCCTAGATGGATTGATAATGGCTATAAATTTATTCTCGGTATTGATTTAGTAAAAAATAATATATATGGACCTCGCACAGGAGCATATAGTAGAATATTAGAGAATAGAAAGCGCTTTTTCAGAAATAACAATGTTAAAGACAAGGTTGCTTTTCCAAATATGGTATTTGTAGCAGGAGATTGTGGCAAAAGTATTATGGATGGTGAATGTTCGTTATCAATAAATGATCAAGAAAGCTTCAACGTATTACAAAATGTTTTAAATAAAAAACGCAACGATATGCAAAAACATTATTCTAATGTAATTGGACAAGGAGCAAATGGTTTTGATGTTTGCTCTTGTATGTTTAGTATTCATTATTTCTTTAAGAGTGAAGAAACATTAGATACCTACTTAATGAATGTAAGCTCTCTTTTAAATACCAATGGAACATTCTTCTGTACCTTTATGGATGGAAAAAGGATAGTAGATGAAATTAATAGTAATGGTGGAGATATGATTGAAGGTGTTAAAAATACTGAAATTGATATTAAGAATAGAGTACCAATATGGGCTATTATTCGTAGATTTAATAAAGATGCAAAGAATATATATAATAAAAAAATAGATGTATTTATTGAATCTACTAGTAAATTTATACCAGAATATTTAGTATCTTATGAAGAATTAGTTAATAAATGTAAAACTTTTAATTTAGAATTGGTAGAAAGCGAATTATTTTCAGAATATTTTAATAAAATTAAATCTGAAATCCCAGATGATGATGCAGAAAAAGAAAATATACATAAAATTGTTATGGAATTGGATAAAGATCCTGTACAAAAAAAATTTAGTTTCTTTAATAGATGGTGTATATTTAAAAAGATTAAATAAGTTTCGTATATAAGAGTTTATTTATTTTTTAAATTATAATTAAGATGATATTATTTTATAGCCCTGCTTGTAATCATTGCAATATGTTACTAGATAATATCAAACGATATGATAAAGAAAAAAAAATTAAATTAGTTTGTATTGAAGAATTAATTTCAGAAAATATTGAGATTGAAAAGAAAATTCATTCTGTTCCCGCGTTTATGATTTTGCCATCAAAAGAATTACTATTTGGTAAAAATGTTTTTGATCATTTATTATTACCTGGAAGGGGTATATTATGTGGTGGGCAAAGCACGAGATTAGATAGACCTGCAAACAATAATCAGGATATTAATGATGATAATGTATCTAAACCATTAGATATCAAAGAAAATCCTGATGAACCATCGGCATTTGTTTTAAGTGGTTTTAATTTTTCTGATAATTTTTCTTCTATTGATGAAGAAAACAATGCAGAATGTAAGGATAAAGGATATAATTGGGATTATATTACAAATGATGCAAATATTAGCGATGGAATAACAGGTATTTCAGTTACTGAAAGCGAAGGAAAGAAGATGCCTTCATTAGATGAATTAAAAAAAATGAGAGATGAGATTAAATTTAACTAATGAAAACATATAAGGAATATTAGCAATATTTTTTATATAATATAAAATAATGTCAAATCAATATGTCTTTAACCAATATTATATTGATTTTATTAAACGATTAAAAAAAACTTCAAAGATAATCAAGGATGATGGAATAGATAATGAAAAGTATGAATTGGCAAAAGATATAATGAAATCAATTAAGAATAATTATGTAACTTTGGATAAGTCATCGGATGAATATGTGGTTTTTATTAATAAGGTAGACGAAAATGTATGGAAAACTTATTTAGATATTGAAGATGATAAATTAAATGAATGGTTTAATATGGAAAATGTAAAAGATATTGAGCTATACCAAAATATCACAATTTCAAACATTCGAAAAATAATAAATGATGATTATTTATGTCATCATTTTATAAGTGTTTTTTATTTGTTTAAAAATGAACTAAGTGAAGATGATGTAAAGAAATATGTATTTATATTACAAGAATCATTTAAGGAAGAATTATATGAAGATATTAAAAATGAAGAACATAAAAAATTATTATTAAGATTAAATGAATTGAAAAAGAAAACAATAAAGGATAAAAGTGGTGTAAATATGGCTGGAATGGAAGATACTATGTTAGGTAAATTAGCAAAAGAAATATTAGAAGATGTTGATGTTGATAAATTACAAAAATCTATTGGTGAAAAAGGTGATTTATTGAAAGCTATTGGTGATCCAGATAGTGGATTTGGAGATCTTATTTCTAATGTAAGTAGAAAAATGGCTACAAAAATATCAAATGGCGAATTAAAACAAGAAAATTTACTACAAGATGCTATGAAATTCGCATCAACAATGCCAGGATTATTTAGTGGAGGTAATCCAGGTGGAGGAAATAATAAACAACAAAAAGATATGGCTAATATGATGAATATGATGAATAATATGATGAACAATAAAGAAGGCATGAATGCTTTTAAGAATATGATGGGTGGTGCTAATAATGGGAAAAAAGCAGGTAGTAAAGCGGCATTCAATAAAAATGCTTATAAAAAATCAATGGCTGCTAATAAACTAAAAGCTAAATTAGCTAAACGTAAAGAAGAAATTCAGGAAGTTTCTGATGAATAAAAATAATGTAAATATTTAGAGTAATAAACAAAATGTTTTGGTTAGACAATATATCTGAACTAATAAATCCCGTAATTATCCCAGATATTAACATGACAATTGAAGAAAAAATTAATGCAATTATAAGAGCAATAATATTTGTCGGATTAATATGTACACTTGTTTTCAATGATACACGATATGTATTATTTGTTATTATATTGATGATATTATCAATACTAATTATAAATTATCAATATGAAAAAAATAAAAAAATAGAGAAGTATTTAAATTTAAATGATTTAGATATAGTTAATAATAAAAAATGCATTAAGCCAACTGAAAATAATCCTTTTATGAATCCAAATATATTAACAACAAAAAAAGGCAATGAAAACTATGAAGCGTGCTCAATTAATAATAAAAATATTAATAAAAATATAAATAAGTTTTTTAATAAAAAAATATTCAGAAATGCCGATGATATATATGATAAATCAACATTAGATAGACAATTTTATACAGTACCTTCAACGACAATTCCAAATGACAGAGAAAAATTAGGAGAATGGTTATATGACAGAGGTCCTTCTTGTAAAGAAGGTAATGGTATGAAATGTTATACTAATTTATACAATGATATTAAGAATGGTGTTCAGATTTAAGAGATTTAAATAAATCAGGTGAATAATCCTTATAAAATCCTTTTTTTTCTAAGAATTCTATTTTATCAAATTTAATATTATAATTATTTTTCTTAGCAATTTCAATACAACATTTGTTGATTTTTTCTAGTAAATCTTTTTGATCTTGGGTTAGTTCTTTCATTATATACTTATTTTAATTATAATGATTAATCATTTTTTATATAAATAAATAATATTTTAAATATTTAAAAAATGAAAGAGAAAACTACTATATCTTATTCATATCATGTATATGATGATAATACAAATGAAAGTAAAGTAGAATATAATAAATATACAAAGTCACCAGATGATATGGAAAAACTATTAACATATAAGAAAATTGTTAAAAATGACTTATCGGGTAATAATATTACAAATAAAGAATCATTCAATGAATTACATAAAAATAATACTGATATAAATGAGGTAATTGGCCATAGTTGTAATAAGAAAGATTGGAATGTTGCAGAGTATAATAATTATAATTTAGAAAAAAAATATAAAACAGAATATGAAAATATTAAATTGGATATAAATTATGATTTATTAGAAAAATATGATACTAAATATTTAAAAGATAAATGAAATTTTTTTATATATTATTTAAGAATAGATAGATAATGAGTAATAATACTTTTGATAGCTCAACTAATATATGCAATGACAATTGTTGGAAAGTCGCAAAGGAATTACATAATAAAAAAATAGAAGGATATAATATATATCCTAACAATCCCGTTGAATGTACTAGTCCATACGTGAGAATGTCGGATATGTATTTAAATCATCCTAACTTGCGAGGTCGTCCAGGATACGGTTTATCAGATGATTGTTTAATTGATAATTATTCATCACTAAGAAATGACCCATCCATGTTAACACATGATAGATGTAAGATACAATTATTTAATCGTATATTTACTTCTGGACCCAATTTAAGATGTGGTAAAACTAATATAGGTCAAGAACTTGAATTAATTGAAGGAGCTGATACTAATCCCGTAAAATGTAAAAAACAAATAATGGAAGAAGAAATGAATAATATAATGCCTTTATTAGATTGTGTTAAAGATGTTCAAAATCCTGATAATATAGTACCTATATGGGTCAATGGAGGTGAAGATACTCGCTCTTATATAAATAGAGTTGAATTTAATAAAAATTGTAATTGGCAAGGTAGAAATAAAAACATTTCTGTATAATTAAAAAAATCTTATATTATAGAAGATATGAGTTTTAATAGAACGACATATGATAATTGTTCATACAAGCAAGAATTACAAGGTAATGTTAGCACTTTGCAATATTTATTATCACCATATAGATATGAACACGCTAATAAATGCAGACATCAACTAGGATTTATTGGAGGTACCGCTGTATCTCATATTCAAGGCAATTTAGTTGACCTTGATAGTGAATTACGTGGTCAAACACGTATTGTGTCAAAATGCAATACAAATCAATATGTACCAACTAATGATGGTATTATAAAAAATGATAAAACTAAACCAATTGATACAACTATGTTACATTTACCAGCATGCCAATCAATAATGTATCGTGAAGTACCTGCTCCACCAAAAATAAATTACGATAAATGCTAAATTATTTTTTTAACATAATTTTCCTAAATAGTTAAATATGAAATAGTATATCAAATATATAGGTCCTAACATAAATGCTGCAAATGCAAAAAATATTCTAATGAATATATTATTTACCATACCACCCCATTTACAAGAAAAAGATAAATATGCTGCTCCTGCTGAAATTAAAAAGGTTATTATATAGAGAATGGCAATATATATATTATCTAATATAGTCCATCTATATAAATATTCTGGGTTATATCCATTTATATATAAATAAATAACTTCTATTGGCCTATAATTTATATTATCTTCATTATTATTAAAATTTTCAACTAACAATAACATATCTATTTATTTAATATATAAAATAATATATTATTTTATTAGATATGAATAAATATATAGATACAAGATTAAACTACGATAGTTGCAGTTATAAAGAAAAATTACGCAGAACAGTTGGACCAGGTCTATATCAATTAGAAACACCATATAACGATTGTGCAGAATGTTCACAAGATATACCAGCTGACCCGTCATTAAGATATCAAAATTATGGTCAAAATACTTGCTCTATGAAGAAAGCAGTAGATGATTCTAGTGAGTTATTAGGACTTAACTATAAAAATACTAAATGTAATGCAAATGAATATATTCCTGGAAAATACGAGAAATCTGGTTGCTTTATAAAAGGTGATACTGATCCACGTGCTTGCACTGCTCCTCGCGAAGATACACGTTTATCTAATCCACCATGTACATTAAAAGAAACTGGTATAAACAGATGGGAATGGTTATGCTTTGACCCGCAAGAAAGAGCGATTGAAGGATTTGACAGAATACCAGTTAATTATAGAATGGTTGCTAAAGATAATCATGTACCATGCATTGAAGAACCATCCGACCAATCTATGTTTTTACCAACAAATGGTAGCGGAGATATGAATAGATTAGAAGATTGGAAAATGTGTAATAAAGATAATAAACTTTATACACCAGGATATCCTTATGGTTCAATGTATACAGGTGTTTCTTGTAAAACTTAATAAAATTAATAAATATTTTTTGTATATATTAGTGTATTTTTTATCCTTTATTGATTAGAGGCCAATAATGGAATTATCCAATGATATACCATCAATGAAAAATATATATGATTCTACATATTGGAATCAAGTTAAACAAGATGAACAACAGCGGGGTAATAAAATGTTTAACATGGCAGAAGCTAGAAACACAGGTATTGTTGCTATGCCTGCCACTTCTGACATGTTTAAAAATATGAATTATACTATTCCTAATAATAGTAAAAGTCCTGAATATGTACAATCTTTAACAGGAAATAAAATAAATAGAGATACTTTTATTCATAACAATATGACACCTTTTTTACGCAAAAATGTAACACAAAATACTAATATTGAAACAATGTCTCCTTTTCTTGATAGTAGAACTGGTAACAATCAATTTTGGCAAACGAAAAAAGAGGTACCTTGTATGTTTAAACCACAAGCTAATATTGGTGGAAATATATGTGGTATGAAAAACAACGATGACTTTTACAAATCCCGTTTAGAATTTAAGGAAAAAGCTAATAATTTTTTTCCAATAGAACAAGTTAAAGTTGGTCCTGGATTAAATAAAGGATATGATTCAAAAGGTGTCGGAGGTTTTCATCAAACAGAAACAAATACTCTAGCAAGACCTAAAAATTTAGATGAATTACGCAGCAAAATAAATCAAAAACAATCGTATTTCAATATACCTGTAAAAGGTCATATCAAGGGTACTGACCAACGCGGTGTTCAAATGCCTCTTGATAAAAATCGCCCTGATACTGTATATGAGCAAAGTGAAGATATGTGGATTAAAACAACAGGTGCTAATAGCAAAAATTCTTTGCGTCCTGCTCAAAATATAAGACCAACAACGCGTCAAGAATCACATATAGATTATAAAGGTGGTGTATCTATAAGTGATGCAAATGCTGGTATTAGCGATGATTATGGTAAAAGTAAAGTTATTGTTTATAATAATGAAAGAGCTACAACTGAAAATAAACCAGTTGTATCTAATGTCACAAGTATTGTAAAGGCTATTGTTTCACCTGTCGTAGATGCATTGAAATATACTATGAAGGAGTATACCGTAGAATCTGAACGTGGAGTAGGTAATCCTAGCATACAAATACCAGAAAAGGCAACAACTTATGACCCGGATAATCATATTATGAAAACAACTGTTAAAGAAACCACAATTCATGATAGTGAAATGATTAATTTATCGGGAAATAAAGAAACATACTCTACTTTAACAGATCAAGCAAAAACAACTGTAAAGGAAACTTTAATTCATGATAGTGTACATACAAATATAAAAGCAGGTGATGGTGGATATACAACGGCTGACGATGAAGCTAAAACTACTATTCGTGAAACTGTTAAGGCGGTTGATACTGTTAGAAATATTGGAGGTGTAACTTACAGTGTATCAGTATATGACCCAGAAATTGTAGCTAAAACAACAGTTAAAGAAACTACATTAATTGCTAAATCACCTTATGGTTTCTTGGGTGGCATGCTTGAAGGATTATTTGGAGGATATATCAGCAAAGAAATTGATCTCAAAAATACACATAAACAATTCTTGTCTGATACCAATGAATATGGTATTGCAGGTGCTACTAATGAATATAGACAACGCGATAGAACTGCCGAAGAAAATGCTGAAATTGATGATACTCGTGAAAGAATAATGATTGCAGCAGGACATACACCAAATCCAGGAAATATGAATATTAATCGCGACTCTGCTGATGTAGAAATGACGACACGTAAACCATTTGAAAACTCTGCTTCTGCTCGTGAAAACGGCAATGTAGGTATGATATATCAATCGTCGCCAACTATTGACGAGTGTGGAATTACTAAAATGCCTCAAAAATCTAATGCATATACTAATAGATTAGATAGTGATCTTCTTGAACCAGTTAATGATAATGATCTAATGAAAACCCAAAGAATTAATCCTATTAAAAGTGGATGTAAATTATAAAAATATATAAGGATTTAAACATATATATATTCGTAATGGGAGCGGGCTCCTATTACAAGCTCTTGTAGCTTAATCGGTCAAAGCGTTGGTCTTATGAGCCAAAGATTGGGAGTTCGAGTCTCCCCGAGAGCAATAATTATTTTTGTAAGATAAATAAATTATATTTTATATATCAAAAAATGAAAAAAATGCTATATGTGGATTTATTATTTAATAATATATGGTAATCTAAAATATTTATAATCTTTTTTTTTATAACTAAAATATAATATTTCATTATTATTACTTAATAACCATATTAAAGTGTTATTTACTTCTACTATTTTTTTTTCATATTTATATTCTAGTATATCTAATAACATATCACCAAGTAGTCCAGATGTTTTAATGTATGTATTATTATTTTTATAGTCTATATAAATATAAGTTTTACATATATCTGGTTTTACTCTAAGGAATTGTCTATAATTAATTATTTCAAAAACTACATTTTTCTTAAAAATATTTTGTGTATATCCATAATTATAAATAGTAGTATTATAATCCAAATATAAAATATATGATATTATTGTATTTGATACATCATTCATCATATTATAGAAATTTGTATCCAGCATTTGGTCATATTTACATAATAAAGTAGATATAAGTGTTTTTTTATTTTCTGTAATACAAAAATGATTAGATTTTGTACATATTAACTTATTATTTATGATATTGTTTTCTATATTATAATTTTTTTGATCTAATAAATTTTTATATGATATAAAACCATCATATTCTCCAATTATATTTAATATATGTGTATCTAATTTATTTTTAATATTAAAAATTGTATTATCATATATAGATTTTGGTGATGCTCCATATGTAATTCTTGCTTTAATATTATCATTATTATTTAAACTATGATATCCACCTGATGAATGACCAAATAGTATTGTATTACTAAGATTTGGTAAATTATAATTATCACATATAGTTACATTAATATTAATATTCTTTTTTAATCCATTATTTATTATATTTTCACCAAACTTAATATAATTTTTACTTGGTATAGCATACCCTTTCCATATAACAAAATTAATATTATTTGCTTTTTTTATATTACTTCTTAAATTAATATATCCTTGATATCTGTAAGTATTAATAAATGATTGTACATAGCTTATAAATAGTAATAAATATAGGTTTCTCATTATTTATAATAATATAAATGTTCTTTTATATATTATTACCATCATATATCATAATAAAGTATTTAAGAAAATAAATATATATATGTATAATTAATGTTTCGTCTTGCTTTGTTTAGTGTATTGGTTGGTCAAGCTATTTGCTTTACTCATATTAGTAATCTCCCTGTTATGAGAATGAGAGGTGCAAATGTTGTAAATAATGTTTGTAAAATGCAACTAAATGATTTGGATACTAATACATTTAATGATATTGATGTTGATAAATCAGGTACTATTGATGTAACAGAGTTGAATAATTATTATGGAAAAAATAATTATATGGAAGTTGCTGATATTAACAATGATAAAATGATTGATTACCCCGAGTTTGAAAGACTAGTTAATATTAATAAGTTTGGTAAAGAAAATGGAGGAAATCTCTTTGTTAGAAATGCAATTAACTGGGGTCTTCTCAAAAAGGATTCTATTTTGGCTGATGGCGAGGCATCAATTCTAGTGGGAAATAAGGGATTTGATCCACTTAATTGCGCTACTGATATTAGAACGCTAAAAAAATATCGTGAAGCTGAAATTAAACATGGTCGTCTTGCAATGCTCGCAAGTGTTGGATGGCCTTTGTCGGAGATTTATCATCCATATCTATCTAAGCTTGCTAATAAAATGGATTTGCTTTCTTTAAATGGTAAAGCTCCTTCTGTTTTAAATGGAGGTCTTAATAAAATTAATCCTGTATTCTTTATGGCTATTATTGTATTCACTGCTACTATTGAATCAGTTGCACTAAATAAAGAATATACTAATGATACTATTCCAGGTGATCTCGGGTTTGACCCTCTTAAACTATATGTTAATAAGGATCCTAAAACTAAACGCGATCTAGAACTCAAAGAACTTAATAATGGGCGCCTTGCAATGCTTGCAATTACTTATTATGCTCTTAGTGAGTTTGTAAATAATATTCCTGTAATTAAAGAAACACCTTTTCTATTCAAAAGTTTTCTTTGATTATTATAAAGATGGATAATAAGGTTAGTTACTATAAGGTTATGGATGGTTTAAACTTTGATGCTAGTTTATTAGAAACAGCTGATGAGTTAGTAAAAGGTCAAGGAGATGGTCGCATATCAATTGATGATTCCAATAAATTATTAATGAAAATTTTTGATGGTCGTAAGATAACACAAGTAGAGTGTCGTACAATTTTATATATACTTAAAAATTATAAATTAACTGAAGAAGCTTCTCAAAATTTCTTAGATAAATTAATCAATATGAATAAAAATTGATTTTATATATTTATTTATTTTATTATCAATATGGAAAAGAGTATTGCAAATATCACTATTAATATCAATTATGATAGTTTGAGTATCAAAAATAAAAAATTAATTAAAATGAAGAAATTGCCAAAAAATGCCGAAGTTAGCGCTTTGGCTCTTATATCTAAGTATCTTAATTCTTAATTAGAATTCATTAGACACTTTACGCATATATTCGAGGAGCTCATTTTTCTCTTTAATAGTTTTATGAGTTTTAATAACTTCTAATTTTTCTGAAATATGTGGAATCATAGTAAAGAACTCATTAGAAAGTGAAAGCAGTTCAGCTTCATTATTTTTGTTATCAACAATATTTGCGATATTATTGAGAGCTTGTTGACCTTTTTCAATTTGATTGATGCTCAAAACACCAAGTGGAAAAACGTTGTAAGAATACATTATTGTTTTATAATGAGATATAGATAATTTTTAATCAATTTTTAATTAAAACAAGACTTGTATTTGTTTATATAACATAAAAATTGATATAAGTTTTTATATTATATTATTATAATAATATAATGAATAATAATCCTATTAATTTTCAAGACTGGGAACCAGTTGTATTTACTAAAAAGCCACAAGAATTAAAGAAAAAGGAAAGTATTCAAAAGCCTCCTGGCAATAAAGAAATGATTAGATTAATGGAAGATGATATTCCTAAACTAAATAAAATGACAAGAGAATATGCTCAGGCTATCATAGATGGTCGTACAGCAATGGGTCTTTCTCAAAAAGAATTAGCACAACGTTTATCAATAAAAGATAATGTAATTAAAGAATATGAAAATTGCCAAGTAGCAAACTTTAATATGGGTTTTCTTAAAAAGATATTAAGAACACTTAAAATTGATCCTAAAATTGTTATTAAATCTTAATTATAAAAACGAGTACATAATTTTATTTTTTTATTGATTTTTATAAACTTTTAAAATTTAGAAGGATTTTATAAATTATGTACTCATTTTATATTTAAAAATTGATATAAAGTATTACTATTTAATATTAATAATAATATTATTAGTATTATTATGCAAGCTGCGAATGATTCTTGTTATGAGCACGATGTGGAATATCTAAAAAAATATCTTGATACTATACGTAAAAGCGATGGTACTTTTAAACGCGTTCTTATATCCCCTCTTAGATATGCGGGTGGAAAATCAAAGGCAGTTGGACTAATACTTAATAGTCTTCCTAAGTTACGTGAAAAAAAAATAGTTTCTCCATTTTTTGGAGGTGGATCGTTTGAACTATGTGTATCGCAAAAATTGGGTATTCAAGTAATTGGTTACGATATATTTGGAATGCTTACTAATTTCTGGAATGTTCTCATTAATCATAAGGAAGAGTTTATTGAAGAACTAAAAAAATTTAATATTACTAGTGAAGAATTTACATATAATAGGCACATACTTCTCAATTACTGGGATAAAATTAAGCCATCAGATCTTATATATAATACAAAAAAAATTGTTGAATTATCTGATAATGATAAGGTATTGTTAGATAATGATATTATTAAGCAGGCAGTTTATTATTATTATAATATGACTTTATCATATGGACCAATGTTTCTAGGTTGGCCAAGTTCCAATGAAATCAAACTAGATAAATTTAAACGTAGAATTAAAAATCTCGAAAATATGCAATTTAACAATTTATCAGTTGATTGTGATGATTTTGAAAATGTTATCTTGCGCCATAATGAAGATTTTCTATTCCTAGATCCCCCTTATTATTTAGAAGGAGATAGTAAAATGTTTAAAGGATTATATCCTAATTGTAATTTCGCTATTCATCATAATAATTTCAACCACAAAAAGATGTGCGAGTTGCTTAAGAATCACAAAGGCGGATTTCTAATTACATATAATAATTGCGACACTATTCGAGATTGGTACAAAGATTATAAATTTGAATTTCCTGAGTGGCAATATACTTATGGACAAGGCGAAACCAGAATAGGAAAAAATAGAAAGTTAGATGAAACAAATAATATTAAAGAATCACACGAAATATTTATAATATGTAATCCTAAATAATTCTAATAGTCGTCTTCGTAATAGTTGATCCCATGATTGGGCGATTTTAATAATTCGATAAATGGTTTCCCTTTATTCCCATTAAATCCCAGAAAATAGCTCTTGTGTTTTTTGCGATACTCATATGTAATATAGTTGCCCTTGCCTTTTTTTGAGTCGTTAGTGAAATCTCCTTTTATACGTCCGGATTCAAGTTTACGCCATATACATTTATCTACTATGTAATCGATTATGTCATCAGTATTGAAGAATATCCATTTTTTTCTAGAAGTATCTTTGTATACTAGTAATCCCGCGGGTTTTTCACTTTCGCTTTTTTTTAGATATTTCTCAAATATTTTGCGAACATATTCCTTATCTTCTAGTATAGCAATATCAATATCCTTAAGTTCGGGAATATTACCGAGGACTAACTGAATATTTTTACCACTCTTATTGCTAACATTCAAATTGGTGTTTTTTATAGTTTCTTTTAATTTCTCGCAAATACTATGCGATGGACAAATGCTCGTATCTGATGTTGCGCCATATTCTGTGGATTTATTCAACTCTTTCTCATTATATTTGGCAAGAAAGTCCTTTTCGCGCTTATGACCTACTATCTTTTTTTTAGCTCCTACTTTTTTGCAAGACTCGATTCTTTTCTGGTTTCCGGCAATTGCTTTGCTAATAATATCAGTCATGATACTTATATTATTAAGTAGTGTCGAATCAATTTTTATTATAAATAGAACATATTTATTATAATTTAAATATCTTGAAATATTATTCTTATGTTAATCTTGTTATCTTCCTTATATTCATTATTTAATTCTTCTTTTATTTTCATTTTACTATTGTTTATTAAATCTCTAATATTCTCTATTTGTTCATATATCTTAATATCCATATTAGTATTTCTTTTTATATGATTGGCTTTTGCTTGTCTGAAAGCAAAACTAATCATACATCTAGAACACGTTAATTCATCAAACACCTTTACTATTTTCTTTATGTTCTATTAAATATTTTTTGATTTTATAAATTTTATTACAAATATTTTTAGAATGAACATTTACTTCATAAGAAAAAATCTGATTTTGCTGGCACACGTAATTTATAAATAGCTTTTTAATGTCTTTTATAAAAAATTGATACATCAAATAAATAATAATATCATAGAACACATAAAATGAATACCATTATCAAATTAATTATTACATTTGCTTTTCTAATTAACGTAGTAAACTCATTTGATTGCAACATGTATCCAATTATTAAAAAGCTATTCAATAAAGACACTTGTTATAACAAGTGTAATAAAAAATATGTATCACGTTCAACAGCAATTAGAAATCGTAGAACAAGCAAAAATCATTATAAAATGACTGATACTAATATTAATCTTAGGAATGCCAGTAATCCTAACACTCCCCCTCCAAGTAAAATGACAGATGATTTTACTAATTATCTTGATAACTCAGCGCCAAGTTCCAATAACTAATTCTTTATATTAAATTATTAATTGTTACATTTTTCTTACCATCTTTGCAATGCGATCTATAAATTAATTCAATAGACGATGATGTATTATAGGACTTGGTGCTTTTTTAGGACTATTTAATAAGTTATTAATAAATATAGCTAATTATTCTAAGGTAGTATAATTATTTACAATAGAACTTCCTTTTATATTTAAGAAAAAATCTTCATATTCTCTTATAATTAAATTACCATCAACATTAACATCATTTAATTCTTTATCCGTCTCAAATAATGAAGTTAATTTAATTAAATCTGTATAAGTATTAAATGTTTTTTCTGTTTTAATATTAATAATTGAACCTTTTACTACAAATGTTCCGTTAATATCTAATGTTTTATCTAAATAATAATTCATTTATATTATATTAATATATTTATTTATTTAGTATAGGAGCATATATACCTTGTGCTGTTAATATACCTGTAACAAAACCTACGAATACACAAGTAACTATCCATCCAAACATAGTTTTATATATTATTTTTTTGTTTATACCAGAAACATTATCTTTCCAGGAGCTTTCAAGTAATCCGACACCACAAGTAGCTCCCACCTGACAATGAGTAGTTGAAAGAGGTATTTTAAGTCTACTTCCCAATATTGTTACAAGAGCCGCACTTAATTCTATAATAGTACCTCTTGATGGTGTTATTTTACATAATTTTAACCCAATCGCACGTATTATTTTATAACCATATAATAATAATCCAAGAGATATACCAACACCACCTAAGCTCAATATCCAGTATGCATTATTGTCCATAACAGAGTTTTTTCTAACATCACCTTCCCAATATATAGTTAATATTGCAGCAAATGGTCCAATGGCATTAGCAACATCATTGGCTCCATGACTAAACGCAGCACAAGAAGCAGAAAATATTTGCAAGTATTTAAAAAAATCTTCTGTACGTGGATCAAATTCCTCAGCATTTTTATTTAAAGCATTTATTATATCTAAATCTTTATCTTCAACTTTATCAAAAGTGTTAATATCTATATTAATAATTTTATCATATAATGTCTTAGGATTATCATTTTTGATTTCAATTATTTCAGTATTATTATTTTCTAAATCGGTTACTTGTATTTTTGCAAATTTATGTTTATTATTAACATTATTATATATCTTTTGCAATACAGGTATTGTTAATAAACCCGATAATATACCAATACCAAATGAAATACCTATAACTGCACCTAATGGAGTATCATCTAAACCAATTCCTTTTGCTCCTTTATAAAATATAAAAAACGAGTTTAAGAGCATAGTTATGCCAACAAGCAAAGGATACGCATAAAATATATATTTATCTTCGTATTTTTTTCGTAATATAGTTTTTCTGATTATTCCATATAAACTTGAAGATATAAGTCCGGATAACAATGGTGAAATAAACCATGACAAAACCATACCGAGAACACCACCTACATAAGGAAATGTATTTTTTGGAGTATACCATATTACACAATTGCTACCTTTTATTGCAATAGTCATACCAATCATTCCACCTATACATGAATGTGTTGTAGAAACAGGCATTTCTAAATAAGAAGCTGTAAATAGCCATGAAGCGACAGAGAAACAAACCCACATACATCCATACATTAGCGTATAGGGTTCATTTTGGAAACATTCATAATCAGCAATACCTTTTCTGATAGTTTCGGAAACATGAGAACCCATTAAAATAGCACCACTAGTTTCAAAAATACAAGCTAATATAACAGCTTGTTTAATAGTAAGAGATTTAGCACCCACCGATGTGGCAAAAGAGTTGGCAACATCATTAGCCCCTATACCCATAGATGCTATAAATGAAAAAATCCCACCTATATAAACTATCCAAGCATATTGATTCATTATATTTTCCTTATATACTTAAATATTTAAAAAGAGTACATAATTCTTAAATATCTTGAAATTCTATAAAGTTTATAAAATCTAAATAAAAATAAAATTATGTACTCTTTCAAAAATTGATATATAAATATTAATTATATAATAAATAGTATAATTATGGATAATCATCATGATGAATACGTTAATCAAACAATGTTAACATGCATTGGTAATAAAAGAAAGCTTGTATCACATATTCGTTCTATCATTGATGATATTAGATCTAATCTTTTAAAAGATAAGTTGAACATTGTTGATGGTTTTGCTGGATCATCTGTTGTTTCAAGAGAACTTAGTTATGTTTCAAACAATATTTACACAAATGATTTAGAATTATATTCATATCTTATGGCATATTGTTATTTAGTTAAACCATCTGATATTCAAAAAAGCAATATTGTAAATCATATTAACAAAATGAATGAAATAGCAGAAAATGGACCTTATTATGAAGGAATCATATGTAAATATTATGCTCCGGCTAATAGTGATGATATTAAGGATGGTGAAAGATGTTTTTACACAAGAGAAAATGCACTAATAATAGATACACTTAGAAAATATATATCTGATAATGTAGAATCTGATATTGTAAATTATTGCATTGTTCCTTTACTAAATAAAGCTAGTATTCATGCAAATACAGCTGGTGTATTCAAAGGATTTTATAAAAATAATAATATTGGATGTTTTGGGGGGAAAGGTCAACATGCTCTAAGTCGTATTAAAAAGTCAATTAGATTAGATATTCCTATTTGGAATAATTTAGAGTATAATGCTCATGTTTCAAATAAAGATATTAATATATTAGTTAATGAACTACCCGATGATATCGATGTTATGTATTTAGATCCCCCTTATAACCAACATCCATATGGAAGTAATTATTTTATGTTAAATATTATTGCTAAAAATGAAGAGCCTGAGAATATTTCAAATGTTTCTGGTATTCCAAAAAAATGGAATAAATCTAATTACAATAACAGAAATGCTATTGAATCAATGAAAGATTTAATGAAAAATGGAATTGCTAAATCAAAATATTTATTGATTTCATATAATAATGAAGGTATTATTACAGACGATGATTGGAAAAAATTATTTGAACCATATAATGTTAAAAAATATGAAATAATGTATGATACATATAAAGGTAGTAGAAATCTTAAAGAAAGAAATAATAAAGTAATGGAAATAATGTATCTGATTTCTAAGAAAACGACATAAACACCTTATCTATAATACTTTTTAAAATATAAACTCTTTCTTCTTTTTTCCACAATGATGAATTATGACTCATTTTATCCCATTTGTGCGCTTTGATAAATATTGAAGCAATACTTCCACCGCATCGTTTGTTGATATTTATGTCTGATACTATTTTTTCCATATTTGTTTGAATATTTTCAGGAGTTGTTTTTTCGTCAATATCAATATAATGGTTTGGATATCCCATATTCATCATTTCTATACGTTTACTTATAGATTCTGTTTTATGAAAATCACATCCGGCGGCAAATAAAACATAAGGGAATATTTTTTGATTTATAAATATCATTTCAGCTCCTCTTATATTTTTTGCTGCTCGCTCAATAGCATTGCCAGTACTATCGCGAGCTTTATTCTCGCAATAACGTTTATCATTTGTTCCTTGTACTTTATCTTCAACTATAAGTATTGGTATTTTTTTATTATCTTTTAAAGCATATATAATACCACCATCGGGTTTCATATAATAATTCTTATTTTCACTATCTGGCTCTGGACCTCCTGCCTCATGTAAATATTTTTGACATTGGTATAGTGTGATTTTCTTCTCTAATATAATTTTGTATCCAAATGGTTCAAATTTTTTTTTTGTATAATTTATTATTTCAGACATGGAACTATCCAATATTTTTTCAGATATTTTGCTATCATCATTTAGATGATTGCCATCTTTATTCATATCCTTATGTCTTTTGCTTAAACCTTCTGATTGGGTTGTCATCTTCCAAGTAGTTTTTATATGATATAAAGCATATCAATTTTTTTTTATATTTATCTTGATTATTATTTGAGTACATAATTTTATAAATATCTTAAAAATCTATAAACATTATAAAATCAATAAAAAAATAAAATTATGTACTCGTTTTTAACTTTATTACTTATTTTTAATCTGAGTCAGAAGCAGAGCTATCTTCGGATGATGAAGATTCAGACACATCTGAACCATCAGAACTATTGCTATTATATGGTTCATGCCCTGTTTTCATTGGTTCATAATTATTTTTTAGAAAAGATGGGTCTACAATATTTGATTTAGTTATTTTATTTGGCTTACTATAATCATCATCAGTTAATATACCAAGACTAACTAATGATGACCCGTCATCAAATGCTAGATATAGTAAAGAAAATATAAATACATATATTATAGAAAATATAACAAAGTTGTTAATAGTGAAAAACTCTTTATTTTCATTATAATCTTCATTTTTATCTTTATTATTTGTATTAATATAATAATATAATGCAAATAATATTACCGAAACTATTAAAGAATATAACAATATCATTACCTATTAAGATTTTGTAAAATTGTTATATAAATAATTACGCACTAAGTATGTTCCTTAGTTATATATTTTTTTATTTCGTTGCTTTTGATTTACTAAAACATTTATTAACATAATCTAAAATAGATTTAGGTTCTGTATCTTGTTTATCTAATTGTTTTTTCTCTTTATTTAGCTCACGGATTTCTTTTGTAAATTCTTTAATTTGTTGTTTATTGAATTGTTTATCTGTATTTAATTTATTTTCTTCTAATACTTCTAGCCTTTGTTCTATTTCAACCATTCTTTGATTAGTTGCTATTTCTGTATTTATATTTAATATTATATCATTTATTATAGGATAAGCAAATTGACTACGATCATTACCTCTATCAATCCAGCTAATCAATCCAGATATTTTATCTATAAAACTAAAAGAACCTAAATTACTAAATAAACCATTTTCATTGCAATATAATGATTTAAACTCTTCAAAATCTTCTGGGAATCTATCATCACCTTCCAATAATAAATTTAATATTTTTATAGCACTCATTGGATCCTCTGTTATTGGTGTTGCAGACATAAGTAATAATTTAAGAGAATCTTTTTTAGATACACTATAAGATTTTTGTACCATACCCTGTAATACTTCTGGATTAGGCTTTTCTAATCTGGATAATGTATCACTGTATACTTTATGTATTTCATCAATAATTATTAATGTTTTCTTGAAGGGATCTTCTTTACCATTGCGTTCTACCATTTGTTTATAAAATTTATTTTTTCCTTTTATTAAATTTGTAAATTGTTTATATGAAATTGGTTGTAACCAATTTTTACCTAACAAAGCCATACGTTCTGATCTTGTTTTTGGTAATTTTTTGCCATTTTGTATCATGGCGCGTATTTTCATATTACATATTTTTTCAAACATATTTTTCCAGATATCTTCTTTTAAAGTGTGACGCGTTACCCATAATATAGTATAACCATTTTCATCAAAACTCTTTGTTGCAGAAGCTATTGCAGAACAAGTTTTTCCTGAACCAACACTATGATACAAGAATAAACCCTTGTAAGGAGAATCAGGTGTTAAAAAGTTTTGTACAAAAGATTGTGTATTTGAGAAATTTACTATTTCATATTCTTTTTTATTATAATTAGAATCTTTTTCGGTTTGAGAAATACATTTATTTTTAATTTCTAATGATGACCATTTAAAATCTTTAAAATGTAAATTTATATAATTATATAAATCAAAATATTTTAATTTTTCCATTGGTGGAACAGGTAATATTACAGGTTTTTTAATAGACGCTTTATCCCTATAATATTTAACAAATTTTAATGTATCATTATAATTTTTTTCTGTTATTAAATCTTTACGTTTATAATATTTTAGATTACTTATTATTTTATCTCCAAAAATTTTAAACATAAATAATGGTCGTAACCATATTTTATTCACAGCATTACAATAGCTTTTTCGTTTATCAAGATAATTACATAAAATAGGTTTTGGATATTTTTCTAATAAAGCATTTAATAATTTACCATCAGTAATTTTATTATCTAATATTTTTTTACCTAATATTTTCTTTCCTTTTTTTTCTCTATATCTATCTTCTAAATTATCAACATCATATATTGCTGCTGCTATTAATATAGCATTTGCATCTTCTAATTCTTCAAATGGACCTTTACATTTATGTTTACAATCTAATTTCTCTTCATTAGTATAAATTTTTCCATGTATATTACTAACAATTTTAATTAAATCTTTTTTATTAGGTTTAGAATCTTTATTTTCTTTTTTTGCTATTAAACTTGTAATTTCATTATAAAATCTATTATTTTTAGTTTTTAACATATGAATATTTTCTGTTAATGGTAAATCAACAGATGCTGCTATCATGATGTCTTCAATATCAGCTGCAAAATTAAGAGCACTTACATTTTGATTGCTATGCTTTATATATAAATCATGCACAGTCATATCCTCGTTATAGTTAATATTATATCTATATACGTTTAATGGCCAACCTATATTTGGTTTAAATGGTAGACCAGACTGACCACAATAACGTGTTCCTCTACCAATTACTTGTGTATTTTCAGCTTTTGTTGTTAATGGTTCTAATATATGCATATATTTAACATCAAATACATCAATTCCTTCTTTAAATCCAGAATCTAATATTATAAAGCGCATATTAGCACCATTTACATTTACAGGACGTTCATTCATTTTAGCCATCATATTCTTTTTTAAACCAACTGTTAATGGTTTTTGATAAACAGTTGATGTGGTTAATAAACCAAAAGTATAGTTAGATTGAGGTAAATCCTTTACAAATTTTCCTTTATTATATACTAACTGGTATTCATTTGCTATTAATGATGATGCTACCATTTTAGCACCATTTACACCAGTAACATCACTATATATAATGTGTTTGTAATATTTACCATCATTGCTCATATCTAGTGCATCCAGTTCTTTTATTTTATTTAACATTGCGTGGATTTTAGGTGACATTAATGGTAAATCTTGTAAAACTTCTTCTTTATTAAATTTTGCAGAATCAAACTTATGATAAGGTTTTACATGAGCCCACGTACTTGTATTTCTAATACATATAGCTTCTTTTGGTATTTTACTCATATTCTATAATTATCGTATATAATTATATAGACGTTGCTCTTTTTTTGCTAGTTTTTGATTTACTAGAAGAACTACTTATTTTTGAAAAATTAGGTTTGTATGGTTAACGCGGATATGCAGGAGTATGTATGTTAAAATCAATATAATTATTACTTGATTTTGAACTAGACATTCTATTATCATTTAATATATAAAAAATAATCAATATTATATTATAACATTTCAAGAGAATGGTAAAGCATCCAGAAATTAAATTAGAAAAAATAACAAATATAATAAATAAATATAAAACACCAGAATTACAAAGATTACTTGATAATAAACATATTGAAGATATGATTGCAGACCAAATTAATGAATATAATACAAAAGGACATTTTTCAATGTTGCAAACATTTACAGTAGCATATATTGAAGATGATAAAATAGGATATTTATTAGATGGTCAGCATAGATTAGTAGCATTTTCTGAATTAAATGACAGAGGATATACTATTTGTAATTTTATAGTACCATTAGTAATATATTATGTAAATAATTATAGTGAAGTTGAAGAGTATTTTAATAAAATTAATAAAAACTCTCCAATTAAACCAATAGGTAATATAGTTAATTTTGATAGAGATTTAGCCCAGTCATTATTTAGTAAATTTACGCGAGCATATATTCATCAAGATAGGGAGAATACGCGATGTCCTAATATATCTTATAAATGTATGCTTGATAATATTAAAGTAAGAGATTTTAAAGGTAAATTAGCACAACATAATAAAGGTATTAAAGATGTATATAATGTAATTATTGAAATTAATAATTATTTAGATAGCATTGCTGATAATCAGATAAATTCAGTTGATAATAATAAATTTAAAAGTTGTAAAAAGAAAGCTATTAGCGAAAAATGTGATGTTTGTTATTTATCCATATTTAGTAATTTTGAATGGTTGGATTTAGCACTATATGCATTAATAAATAATAAAAAAATAAGCGAGATATGCAATGAATTTCTTCGTGACATAGATAAAAACAAAAAAAGACCAAAAATATCAAATGAATTAAAAATACAAATCTGGAAAAAAATAAATCAAAATCAATGTGATAAAGGTATATGTTATACATGCGAAGAAGAATTATATTTCAATAATATGCAATGTGGTCATATAGTTGCACATGCACTTGGTGGAGAAACATCTTATAATAATATGATGCCAATATGTAAAAATTGTAATTTGAAAATGGGTACTATGAATTTGGAAGAATATAAAAAATTAAAGTTTATATTTAATGAGTGTAAAAATTGATACTTTGTTTTTCTAATATTATTATTAAATAATAATTATGTTAAAGCAATTTATTAAATTGACTATTATCATTATTTTAGTAAATATATCTAATTGTTATCAAAAACATAAGATGAATTTAGTTAGATGTGTAAGTAGTCCAAATATTACAAATGATTTACTAAATATAAATAATACTAATAATACAAAAAAACAAACATCTAATGAAAATAAAATTATTAAGCAGAATTATAATGTATTATTATATAGCTCGACATTGAATAAAGATTATAAAAATATAATCAATAAAAAAAAAGCTAGAATTCAATATTTGAAAAATCGCGAAAGAAATAATTTTAAATAACCAAATCATAATCACTATAAAAATCTCCTCTTTTTATATTAAATGATTTGCTATAAACCATTTTTTTCTTTAAATAAATGTCTGATGCACTAAAATTTGTTACAGACCTATTAAATAAAATTTTATTTATATTTGACGAATCTAATTTAGGACTTCTTTTAATAAATTTTTTTTTAATTGAATGCCAGATTTTTATCATGGATAGATTGTTATCATTAACAATATAATTATACATTATTAATATATAATATATAATATATTTTTTATATATAATTAAAAAAATAAATTATACATATAACAAATATATATTATAACTCTTCGTTTAAGAAGGTTATTTAAACATTTGAAAATAGCTGGATGTATCCTATACAGAATACTGATATTACTTATAAATAAGAATATCATTTAATATAATTTTGAAAAAC